>Ga0111538_10001628_pt1 | contig 31581 bp, 31 predicted proteins | sample SoiMethybrSBSTD1_FD_79669 | JGI IMG/M metagenome (GOLD analysis project Ga0111538, IMG submission 79669) | Bulk soil microbial communities from a Populus tree surrounding site in Tennessee, USA - Soil MetaG P. TD hybrid SBSTD1 (version 2)... | ecosystem: Environmental > Terrestrial > Soil >... | reverse complement strand
GCAGCATGCCCGGCACCCCACTGTGCGAGCAGTCGTAGCGCCCCAGCAAGTTCTCTGCCTTCAGCAGTTAGTTGGTAGGCGGCGCGTGGAGGCCGCTCGATGTACGGCCGTGACACCAAAAGCGCATCGCGCTCGAGCCGCTTGAGACGCTCGGACAAGATGTTTGGCGCGATTCCCGGGATTTCCTCCAACAGCTCATTGAACCGCCGAGGTCCAGCGAGCAAAGCCTGGACAACGAGCAGGGTCCAGCGATCTCCGACCCGAGCCAGTGCAGCACCGAGGGGCGAGGTTGCGTGATCGCGCGTCGCCGGTTCCTGTTCCCTCACAAGCCCAACCGTATCCATGAGCATTGACACTTATCGAGTAAGTAGTAGATTGCAAGTTACTACCAACTGGAGGAAAGGCGTCATGGGAGCACTAGACGGGATCCAAGAAGAGATACAGCGCGTGGCGGATCAGGTCAGTAACTCGGTGGTGGGCATCGGACAACGCTGGGGCGTCGGATCAGGCGTGATCATCGGCAAAGATCAGGTTTTGACGAACGCCCACAACATTCGTGCGGAGGAAGTCACCGTCACCTTCCAGGACGGTCGCACGGCAACTGGCCAGGTTCGAGGATCCGACGTTGACGGAGATATTGCCGTGCTTGCAGTTGAGACTGGCGATGCGCCGGCCATCGAATGGGGGACTGAGGGCACGCCGGGCCTGGGTACGCCCGTGTTCGGACTTGCCAATCCGGGTGGACGCGGATTGCGCGTAACGCTCGGCTTTGTCACGGGGCTGGAGCGCAGCTTCCGCGGACCACGTGGTCACCGAATCACCGGTAGCATCGAACACGACGCCCCGCTACTGCCCGGCTCCTCTGGCGGCCCGATCGTCAATGCCGAGGGACGGCTGCTCGGATTGAACACCAACCGTCTCGGCGAAGGTTTCTATCTGGCGATTCCCGCTGATGAGACGCTGCGAACCCGCGTCGACGCTTTAGGTCGAGGGGAGTCGACGGGACGGGTCCGGCTCGGCATCGGCGTTACGCCGCCGCATGTCGCTCGGCGAATGCGACGCGCTGTCGGATTGCCCGACGCTGACGGACTGCTGATTCGGCACGTCGAGGACAACAGCCCAGCCTCCCGCGCGGGGTTAGCCGAAGGTGACTTGATCGTCCTAGCCGCCAGCCGCCCGGTACGTGGCATTGATGATCTTTATGAGGCAATTGCGGCGGCAGACGGGACTATCCAGCTCGTTATTCTGCGCGGTGCCGAGGAGCGGGCTGTCGACGTTCAGTTCGGCTCATGATCACTGTTCCTGCGAGCCGTAACGGAGGCCCTGACCGAACCTGAAGACCGGGTCAGCGGTGTCGAACGGAACATCAGAACTGCTGGCTACCACGGCAGCCATGGATCGAGGCAGGTCAAAGGGCAGTGAACCCTCTGGCTCCGCATTGCCGAACACGATGTCCAGAAAGGCCTCGTCGCTGCTCCCATAACTTGCGAAGAGCGCTGCTGCATCGCAAGCCAGGTCGGTGAGGACTGCGGGGCGATCAAGGTAGACATCAGCAATGGTCGGTACGGTCGAGCAGATACCAGCATGATGATCACGTTCCTGGTCAGGAAACTCCAGCGACCCGGCATGGAACATCGCCTCGAATCCGCCTGGCCGTGGTTCGTACGGTGCCTTGAGCCGTAAGAGTGCGACGTCGGCGTCGCCCGGAGTGCTGACCACGTGGCCGTACCGTGAGGCGATCTCTTCGGACACGCCCTCGACATAGAGCCGCCGTCCCTTCCGGAGGGGGAGGAGTTGATCACGGTTGGTCAAGAGTGTGTACGCCCGACGCTGTGCCTCAGCACCGGCGGCCACGAACTCCGCCTTGCCGACTGTTGCGGTCGCATGGTCAGCGTCGAGGTAGGGGTCATCGAAGAGACCAAGGATGAACTTCTCGCGCAGCAGCCGGCGTACGGAGCCATCAATCCGGTCTTGACTGATCCTGCCCTGCTCAACGAGCTGTACGACCAGCTCAGGCCGTGCTTCGCCACCCAGCTGATCACATCCAGCGTTCAAGATCATCTCGACGCGTGACAGCTCGTCGAGGTGCTCCACACCCCAGGCTCTAGCCGGCATGGGCTGACCCAGGATGGACGTGTCGGTTACCAGCCCCAGTCGGTGCAGACGATGCCGTCGAAGCCCAGTTCGCCGCGCAGCAGGTCGGTAATGATTCCTTCGTTGAAGGCGAGCGTCTCCGGCCATTGCGAGAATGCACCCGCCGCGGCCGCGGTTCCGACATTCTCGGTGAAGTGGTGCCTCGGATCGGTGGACAGTGTTACGGGAATGCCCGAGCCGGTGCTAGCCGCGAGCTTTTGCACCCGGTTCTGCCACTCCGCCAGGGTCCTAGCGTCGTGCGAAAGGCCGAGTTGGGCTCTGAAAGATCACCAGACCCGACAACGATCATGGTCTGGAACAACATGCCGGCCTTCTCGGCCAATGTCATACGGCCGAGCAGATCCGCAATTCTCTGGTCAATATCCAAGATCGTTTTCCTCGTAGGGCTTATGCCACATCGCAAAGCATCACACTCAGCACGCCGAGCGGCAAGATCACGCGGGAGCATGACGTTGATCAACTACGGCCAAGGCCCGGCGTTGCAGGTTGCGGAACATTGTGTGCGGCCCGCAACAAATGGTTGATTCGGCTTTGCACAGCGACACGGTCTTGCCGTTCTGCCGGATGTCTTGTGGGTATAGAGGCCGCGGGCAGATAATCCCGACAGGGGCACGTGGTCCACGGATAGCGAGGAGACGGCGTATGACTCAGTTAGACACAAACTTCTTCGACTACACGATCCTCGCGATTTATTTCATCTTAGTGATCGCCATCGGAGTCCTCGCCCGGAGAGCTATCGCTACCAGCGAGGACTTCTTGCTTTCTGGTCGCTCACTGACCGCCTGGATCACCGGCATCGCATTCATCTCGGCCAACCTTGGGGCGATCGAGATTCTGGGCATGGCCGCGAATGGCGCCCAATACGGGCTCGCGACCGTGCATTTTTATTGGATCGGTGCCGTACCCGCCATGGTCTTCCTCGGCCTGGTCATGATGCCGTTCTACTACGGCTCCAGAGTCCGAAGCGTGCCCGAGTACTTGCTCCGCCGCTTCAATCCGGCCACGCACCTATGGAACGCCCTAACCTTCGCCGTCGCGTCGGTGCTCAGCGCCGGCGTCAACTTGTACGCCATGTCCCTCATCATCGAGGTTCTGCTCGGCTGGCCGACTTGGGTGTCCGTCGTCGTGTCCGCAGGTTTCGTGCTCGTCTACATCTTCCTGGGCGGGCTGTCGGGAGCCATCTACAACGAAGTCCTGCAATTCTTCGTCATCATCGCGGGCTTGATCCCCATCGTGATCATCGGGCTCAAGGCCATGGGCGGCTGGAGTGGCCTGATGCAGAAGGTGACGAGCCAGCCCGGAAAAGAAAACCACTTCGAAACCTGGGCGGGGACAGCCGTAGGCAACTGGACCAACCCCTTGGGCGACTGGATCGGCATCGTTATGGGTCTGGGCTTCGTGCTCTCCTTCGGTTACTGGACCACAAATTTTGCTGAAGTGCAGCGCGCGCTGTCTGCGAAGAACCTGTCGGCCGCGGAGCGGACGCCGCTGATCGGCGCGTTCCCAAAGATCTTCATTCCGTTCCTCACCATCGTTCCGGGGCTCATCGCCGTCGCGCTCGTCCCGAACATCGGTCAGACCGAGGATCTGAAATACAACTACGCGATCCCTATTCTGATGAACGAGTATCTTCCGAACGGGACACTCGGTATCGCGCTGGCCGGCCTGCTCGCGGCGTTCATGGCCGGCATGGCAGCCAACGTCAGCTCGTTCAACACGGTGTTCACCTATGACATCTGGCAGGACTACATTCGCAAACACCGGCCGGACTCGTACTACCTCAACGTAGGTCGGGTCGTCACTGTGGTCGGCGTCCTGGTTGGCATTGGGACAGCGTTCATCGCGGCTGGATTCAGCAACATCATGAATTACATCCAGTCGCTGTTCTCGTTCTTCAACGCGCCAGTGTTCGCAACGTTCATCATCGCCATGTTCTGGCGGCGTACAACGCCGTGGGCTGGCTTCTCAGGTCTTGTCGCGGGCTTCCTCGGAGCCGTGATCTGGCAATACCTGATCGGGCCGAATATTGCGTACTTCTATCCAGGCGGCGACATGTCTCAGGACATCAATGCGCAGATGCTCAACTTCTACGGAGCCATCGTTGCGTTCGTCGCCGATGCTGTGGTCACTGTGGTGGTCACGCTGTTCACCAAACCTAAGCCGGTAGAGCAGCTCGCCGGGCTGGTCTGGGGCGTCCCAGATCCTGCCGCGGGCGATCCGCACGAAGGCTATGTACGCCGCTGGTGGGAGTCGCCGAAGCTGCTCGGCTTCACCGCCCTCGGCCTTGTCGTCGCCCTGTCGATCATCTTCGCGTAGCGGAAAGGAGGAGATGAAAATGGCTGACTCAGAATCGACCCCCCCGACCCCACGCCATCGTCGGCCCCATGGAGCGGACAAGCTGCCGGCTGATTTTCACCCTGTCGATACTCGTCCGGAGGGCGCCAAAGAGACCGATGAATATGAGGCCGAACACTCTGCGGCATCCAAGCTATTCGATCTGCGGTATTTGATCGGCGGTCTCTTTACTCTGTACGGGATCATGCTCACCATTTCCGGATTCTTCACATCCCCTGAAGAACTCGCGAAGGCAGCCGGTATCAACATCAACCTTTGGCTCGGAATCATGATGTTGCTGGTGGGTATCTTCTTCTTGGTTTGGGCCAGGCTGAGCCCGCAGAAGCCGCCGGATCCCCACGCGGCCGGGGACGACCGGCCGATGATGCATCACTGAATCATCGGGCAGCCAGCAGCACTGCCGCGGCGATACCCAGCGCCGCGGCTGCCGTGCAGATTATGAGCATGCCGAAGCCATTGAGGGCCGCCGCGACATATCGGCGGTCCTCAATCAACCGGACCGTTTCAAAGCTGGCGGTGCTGAACGTGGTGTAGCCGCCGAGAAACCCGCTGCCGACGGCCAGCTGCCATTGGTGCGGCAGCAATTCGCTGGTTGCGAGACCAGTGACTAGTCCGAGCAGGAACGAGCCGGTGACATTGATGACGGTTGTGCCTACCGGGTAGCTCGATGTGATCAGTGCCCGGATCATCCCGTCAAGGATCAGCCGTAGCGTCGCACCCAATCCGCCGCTGACGCAGATCAACAGCGCTGTCATCGGGCCGCTCATACGTCAAAACTTCTTTCGATCATCGGAGGCCGAGGATGCCTGCGAGAGAGCCAGATTCCGGCGATTGACGCTGCTGCGCCGACAATAACGGTGCTCACGGCATAGCCGATGGCCCGTCCGGGGTGGGTAGCGGCAAGGACTACAGTCTCCGTGGCGAGCGCACTGTAGGTGGTAAAGCCGCCCAGTCCACCGGTGCCGAGGCCAAGCCGAATTCGACGACTCCAGCCAGTGTCGGGGCTGTGGTCGGCGAGGTGTTCGAGGAGTACGCCGAGGAGGAACGCGCCGACCACATTGATGCCGAATGTGGCAATCGGTATGCCTGCCACCTTCGGCGTCAGCATGGTGATCAAATAGCGGAGTCCGGTGCCGACACCGCCGCCGACGGTAACCAGTCCGATGTTGGCCCACGATAGGTGTGCTGGACGCGGGCGTCCCTGCTTGTGAACGGAGTTCAGATCCGGCTGCTCTCTCCTGGCAGCGGGATGACGACCACCGGTCGTGGCTGGCGGTGTGATAGATGGGCTGCGACAGAGCCGCCGAGGACCTCGTGCACGCTGGATCGTAGGCCGCCGCGCCGGCTACCGACGATGATCATCTCCGCATTGAGGACTTCGGCGAGCCGTCCAAGGGCATGAGCAATATCCCCTGCGAGCTCACGGAACTCCACACGTACGAGTTCCCTATCCGCCATGTCACGAATCCGAGCGGCCAGGCTGCCATCGAAGGTTGCGGTATTCCAGTCGGGCTGATCAGGGTCAATCGGTCGAGATTCCACCGACCCGTCTGAGTGTTCGGCGACAACATAGCTGCCAGGTTCGACATTGGCGCAAACCAGGGCTGCGTTGAACTGCCGGGCAAAACCGACGGCTTGGCGCAGCACGGTCAACGGTTGCTTGGGCGTTACACCGAGCACGATGTACCGGGCCGCGTCTTCTCCTGTCACCGCTCGATAACGCTACTGGTTCCATCGCAGTAGGGCGGCGACCGGGGCGCCTCCCATCGTGGCGGCTGTGGTTACGGCGAGATCAGCGTCAGTCAGGCACGCCGCAGCAATAAGGGCCTGGTCGGCACGCAGTTCCTGCTCGGGTGTGCTGGCTCCGAGTGCCAGCCCGGGATGCTCGCTCGGCAGCAGCGAGAAATCGGCGGCAGCATCAGGGTCGAGCATCAGTTGATCAACTTGGCCGCGTACCAAAGCGTCAGCAACATCGCGAACACCTACTGCAACTGACTCGCCGCGTCCCATGCGCTCCTTGAGCTCGTGAACCATCCGGAGCTGCCTGGCCACCACTACGTCCCTCAGAACCGACTCGACATCTGCGGCGAGAGCATCGTCGCCACCGTCCACCGGCCGACCAGATCGATCGAGGACTCGCACCTCGGCCGAGATGGTGTCGGGCAACTGGTCGGTGACCAGACTGCGAGAATGCTCGTCTCCGGCCAAGATCACTAGGTCCGGACCGGTGCGTACCTGACGCTCGATCTCAGCAGCTGCCTCGGCAGCGTTACGAGCCCAGACAGACTCGGCGGAGCGCTGCCATTTCAGATGCGACCAGCCGCCGCCACGTACCTTGTGCTCATACTTCGAGGGCTCTCCGACCGATGCCTCACGCTCCGGGCCCATCTCGTCTGCGGAGTAGGTGGTGACGTCCCCGCCCTCATGATCGACAAGAGCCAGTACGAATGGCACCTGCTGGCTGGCGTCCCTCAGCCATGCCGCAAGGTCTGGCAATGGCCCCCAGGTCGCAACCGGCTGCGCGTGATGACTGCGCGTCAGCTCATCGAACAAGACTCCACGCTCAGTGGCCACCACGCACCGGCTGATGGGTGCTGGTTGGCCGGTGCTCTGGCCCAGCCGTTCTTCGACTGCTTTGAGCACCTCTGCGGGTGCGCCCTGTGTGGCGAGTTCGTCAGACACCGCGCGTACGGCAAGTTCGACGACCCGATTGCCCTGCTCTTGGTCACGACTCACTTCGAGGTAGGCACTTGCGAACGGTCCCGGGTCGGCGTAGATGGATGCCAGAGGTTCACTCTTCATAGTTGTGCTGGATACCCAAGGCTCGGTCCCGGCAATCGACAGCTGCTCAATCAGGCTCGCGGTTTCCAAACGCGAGTCGACTACGACGCTTCACCGAGTACGGCGAGGAGCTGATCAAACACATCAGGTGAGCCGGCGACGATGCGCCCGCCGCGCTGCAGGGCCTTGTCGGACAGGTAGTCGTTTACCCGGGCACCGGCCGATGTGCAGACCGCGATGCCGCCCAGACAGTCCCAGGCGTTGATGTGTGCTTCCACGTAGCCGATCAAACGACCGCATGCCACATCACACAGGCCGAGCGCGCCAGAGCCGTTGCGCATGAACATTCCGCCGGCGTGCAGCAGGCGGTCGAGTACCGGAACGACTTGCTCCGGCCGAAGCCGCGGATTACATCCGAGGTAGGTGAGGCCCTCGCTCAGTGATTGCACTTGGCGGGGCGCAATCGGCCGCTCGTTGAGTTCAGCCGTCCGCCCAACGCCGCCAGTGAATAGTTCGCCGGCAGCTGGATTGTTGATCATGCCGAACCGCACTTCATTGGATCGCACATATGCGATCGAAATGCACCAAGTGGTAAGCCCGCTGAGGAACGGTTGCGTGCCGTCAATCGGATCGACGACCCAGATGCCCGAATCATCGCTGCCATCGACGTGCCCGGTCTCCTCCCCGAGATAGGCGTCGTCAGGATACTTGGCGAGCAGGCGCTCCTTGATCAAGTTTTCGACCGCGAGGTCAGCGTCGGAAACCATGTCCCGAGCACCCTTGCTCATGATCGACAGCTGCGCGAGATTGCCGAAATACAGCAGCGCAAGATCACCAGCTTCGATGATCAGGTCCTTAGCGAAATCAAATCGCTCTTGCTCGGTCGTTGATTGCATGATCATCATCTCCATAGCCAAGCGGCGCCGCGTACGCCACTGGAGTCACCATGTACTGCCGGGGTTATCGGAGTGTAGAAGCAGGGTGAGAAGGTTTCCTCCGCTAGCTTCCCAGGCAGATCTTTATAGAGCTCATTGACATTCGCCATGCCGCCGCCGAAAACGAGAATGTCTGGATCAAGCGTATTGATCACCAGCGAGAGTCCGCGAGCTACCCGATCGACGTATCGACTCCAGACCAGCTTGGCGAGTCGATCGCCGTGTCGCATGCGTTCCACGATCTCCACAGGTGCCAGCTGCTGTGACAGTCCCAAGTCGATGCTGGCGTGTTGGTGATAGTCGCGAGCAAACGACCAGCCTGAGATCCACCGCTCGAGGCATCCATACCTACCGCAGTAACACGATGGCCCAGGAATTTCCGTGACGTCCGGTCTGGGCAGCGGATTGTGGCCCCATTCGCCAGCGCTGTTGTTCGGACCATGATGCGCCTTGCCGCCCACGGCAATTCCAGCGCCGGCGCCCGAACCCAAGATCACAGCAAAGACAACCTGGTGACCAGCGCCGGCGCCATCGACAGCCTCGGAGACGGCGAAACAATCTGCGTCATTGGCGATCCGGATTTCACGGTTGAGCGCGCGGCGCAGGTCTGCTTCGACCGGCTTTCCGTTGAGCCAAGTGGAACTCGCGCCTTTGGCTATCCCGGTACGCGGGTCGACCGATCCAGGAATCCCGACACCCACATTGCTAGCTGCTCCTGCATCGGCTTCGACTCGGCTGACCAGCGAGGTGATGGTTGCCAAGCAGCCCTCATAGTCGCCTCGCGGCGTTACGTCGCGTAATCGTGCAATCGATTGTCCGTCGTCGCCGATCGCGATGACTTCGATCTTGGTGCCGCCCCAGTCAACGCCTATCAGCATCGCCGATTACCGCCCTCGCGAACGGTCGATTTCTCTTGAGCAACGGACGGGGAGACCGGCCCGATTGCGACGGCGGTAATGCCAATAAGCGATCCGAACAATGTGTGTTCTTTCTCTCGACATGGGGAGGAAGGACACACACAGCGTCTTAATGACTCAGGAGAACGTCTACACCGCTGTGCCAGATATCTGGTCATATTTATCTCTACACTCATCCGTGCTCGGGGCCGACGCAGGGGGTGCACCTTGATCTTGTTCGCTACTCGTTCGTAGAAAGTGTGGATGTCGTTGCGAGCCTCGATTCCCGATCCGATCTCACCGAAATGACCCCCACCGAGTTCGAGCACTTCGTACGGCAGCTGTTCGAGGCAAGGGGATTGGAAGGTTGGACCACCGAGCGCACCGGAGATGACGGCGTCGATGCAGTGGTAATCAACCGCGATCCTATGATCGGCGGACTCACAATCGTTCAGGCCAAGAAGTACAACGGCGTGATTGGCGTCAGCCACATCCGCGAGCTGGTCGGCGCGATGGACGAGAAGCGCGCCGACCGGGGGATTCTGGTTACAACCTCTTGGTTCGCGAGCGGGTGCTGGACGAAGGCCTCAGAGAACGGTCGTGTCGCGCTCATTGATGGGCCGCGGCTCCGTCACCTCGTCAAGGAACATCTAAAGAAGGACGTCCTGGTGGCACCCCCCAGCTCCCCGCGCACGTACGTGGCATCCATAGCAGCTTCTGGCTCAGATGGTCCTAGCGCGTTCTGGGCGAGTCCCGCTCACCAAGGGGGATTGCCATCGCGATGAGCGCGGCGAATCGATTATTGCGAACAGCAGTCCACCGAGCATCGCCATGTTCTTGAGGAACTGCAGCTGCTGGGAACGCCGTTCCGACGGATCCTCAATCGTCCAAAATGCGTGACCCGCAATGGTGGTCGGTAAGAGTGACGCGGCCAGAACCGCAGCTGAAAGCCGCGGTTTGATGCCGAGGGCCAGCGTGGTGCCGGCACCGAGCTGTGCCGCACCGTTGGCGCGGACGATCAGCTCATCATCGAGAGGGAGCGGTACGACCCGGCGGATCTTACTGAGAGTGTCGCTTGCTTTGCCGACTCGCCCACCAGGTTTCCGGGCAGCCTCCTGGCCGGCGGAAATGTAAACCGCACCGGTAAGCGCGCGGGCCACGGCCCGGGCGGCCGCGGTCGTCATACCGCCCGGCTTCGCGGTGACCTCCCCGCGGGCAGCCGCTATATCCGGCAGTTGGCGGTCAGCGTCAGGGTTGGTTCTCAACATTGAATCCTCCACACGGTCGTATCCATCACATCCCAGCGTTACCCGGGGCGTTCGACTACAAGCAGGCATGCAGCGTTTGAGACTCGATGAGAACCGCCTACAATCGCATTCGTTCTGTGTCGGTCTCCGCCCTGTGTCTGCGGCCTGACGTCATTGGGGTGACGCGTGGTCTTGCAGCTTTCGCAGGAAAGACTTGCCCAGGCTCTCGGAGCACTGAGGCCATATCCCCGGGTGGCGATCACCCTCGAGCGGGCTATCAAGATTCAGCCCCTCAGGTTTAAGCATTGTTCACGGCCTGCTACGGCCGGTCATTGGGGGTCCAGGTGCTGATCGGCATCGCTGCAGCCCTGCTCGTGACCTGGCTGCTTTTGATTGCTGCACTTGCTATCAGGCGCCCGAAAACGCTTCAACTCGAAGCCGCTTATCGCCGATTTTCGCCAAGTAATCCGCTGCCCGGTCCCAACCGAAAGCTCCGCCTAACGCTATTGGTCTTGACGGCGCTCGTCATCCTCAACCTGGTCTGGTTGACTCTCGTGCTGTCCGAGGCGTCGGGTGAGCGTGGGGTGGAGTCCAGCTCCACTCAGAGCAAGAACCGTGATGAAGCGTCGTCGAGCGACGGTCGCTCAGCAGCCTCTGAACCTCCGAGCCGTTCAGTGGAGGGCCGGGAGACCATTCAGTTGGAGGACTTGGCCGACTCGGCCAAGCCCTTCCAAGCTGTTCGGATCCAAGGCAGCTACCGAGCAGACGCGTTGCTGAGGGTGCAACGGTGGCAGGACGGCAAGTGGCTGGCTTTCCCGGTACCCACCAAGACCGACAAGTCGGGCCGATTCACCACTTATGTCCAGTTGGACCAGCCGGGCCAATACCGGCTTCGCATGCTGGACGCTAGCTCCGGCGTGACGTCCAAGACCTTCTTGCTGGTGATCGAGGGCTGACCGTTGGGCGCATTAACTATGTACGGCCTCAAGCTCGGCGAACACCACGACGTTGTCCACGTACGTGTGTCTGGCCGTGTCATAGGTGCCGCCGCAGGTGATCAGCCGCAGCCCGGCATGGTCGATCGGGCCGTAAACCGCCTGGGTCGGAAACCGGGACTTGGAGTATCGGGCCACCCTGGTGACGGTAAACACGGCAGTCTTACCATCCTCACGAGTAACGGTTACTTGATCTCCGCGCCGCATGGTGCCGAGCCTGCGGAAGACTGCGGGCCCATTCCACGTCACGTGTCCCGCGATGACGGCCGGCCCAAGTGCCCCTGGTGTGGGTCCATGAGTGAACCAGCCAGCTTCGGCAGGGTTTTTCGGCACCTCCATCGCTCCATCTTTGAGTCCAAGATCGACCAACCTCGATCGGACACCAATGCTGGGGATCGAGAGAGCCACTGGATCAGACTCTGGCAGGACCAGGCCCTTAGTGCGGTCCCGTACGTCGGTCTGATGCGCTCCTTCGTTGGCTTTTTGGGTGGTCGGCTGATGCGCGCTGGGAGAGCTCGCCGGCACGCTTTGATCATTCGTGGCTGGAGCCACAGCGGGTTCGGGAGTAGAGGACCTTGCTAGCGCTGCCCACACTAGAACGGCGCCGATAATGGCCAGTCCGACAGCGATCAACCCTCTTACGGGTCGGCTCAGGTTCCAGCTGGATGAACCGAACATCAGCTTCGATCCCCTCATCAACACCGGTCGGGACACACAGTCTGCGCCTGGCATACGGCAGCGGCTCTGGTTTTGCTGGAGCGTACCCATTGTCCGAAAGCTCAGTGTCTGGCCTCAGTTGGAACGCGGCGGTCCAGCTCAACGGCGGGGTGACCGGCCGTCAACCTTGACGGCAAGTGTAGAGGCCAGCGAAGAGCCAATGCTGCACGTGCACCATCCAGACGGCAATCGGTTCCCACGCCGGTGCAGTAGCACAATGGCTAAATTCTATGGCAGGCACAAGAAACGGGGGGTCTTATGACGGCCTGTACGCAGCCGGGCTGTACCGGCAAGATCGTCGACGGTTACTGCGACGTTTGCGGCAGTCCAGCAGATGCAGTCCCGTTCGTTTCTGCAGTGGCTTCCGCAGCATCAACCGCCTCAGGCGTTCAGGCAGGCCCAAGTTCAGTCGGCGGCGAATTGGGAGTTACGCCTAAGCCGGGCAACGCTGACCTGTCGGGCTGCATGCAACCGGGGTGTACTGGCACGATTCTCGACGGTTATTGCGACGTTTGCGGTAGTCCAGCAGATGCAGTCCCGTTCGCCTCAGCAACGGCTTCGGCGGCCTCGGATGCCGGCGCTGGGACCGCTGATAGAGGGCACGAGCTGGCGGAGGGCGAGTCCCGGGTGCAGGAATATCGAACGCGAGTCGACGAGGCCCAGCTGCCGGACGACGTACGGGAGGCGGCGTTATGTGAAGTCGGCAAGCTTGAACGAGCTAGCGCCAAGAGCGCCGAGTCCCGCGAGATCCGGACTTGGTTGGATACGATTCTCGGCCTGCCATGGAAAACCAAGATCATCAAGTCAATTGATATTCAAGGCTCAGGCGAAGTTGAGGCAACATTGAGGCGGCTAATTGAGCCGACGGGTGCCGATGTCGAGAAGGGCGACACGGTGGAAGTCGAGCCGGTCGTTATCGATGTTGATGAGGGCAACGCGGCGGGTGTTGAGCCGCCGGTTTTCGGTGTGGAGGAAGACGACACCGCCGAGGCTGGGCCAACGGTGGTTGCCGATGTAGAGCAGGGCGATGCGGCGGATGCTCAGCAGTCGCCGGTCGATGTTGTGGAGGCCAACGCCACCGAGAGTGAACCGCCGGCGGTCGATCTTGAGAAGGCCGACACTGCGGCTCGGGATCTAGAGCATGACACTCCCGCAAAGATGCCTGCACCCGCTGGAGTACTCAGCGAAGATGGACATGCACGTCCTCAAGTCCCGGAACTGCAATTGCGTGAACCTGAGCCGGTTCAGCCTCCTGCGAAGAGAAGGGGCTTTGGATACGTGGCAGCCGCCGCCACCGTGTTGGCGGCGCTGCTTATCGGCGCATTGTTATTCACCGTGACTAGAGACCGCGGCGTGACGACGCAATCCGTCCCTGCCGTTACGGCGACAGCAACCGGGACCGAGCCGACGAGTGGGCCGTCAAATGAATCGACGAACACGGCCGAAAAAGAGCCGACGATTCAGTTGGAAAATCCGCCCGAAACTGCCAGGGCCTCCCAAACCGTTCGAATTGATGGTACGTACCGCAGTGGGCCAGACAGCTTTGTACAGGCGCAGCGTTGGGAGGGAGGCCAATGGGTGGACTTCCCGCTACCTGCGAAGGCCGATAAGTCGGGCCGGTTCACAACTTTTATCGAACTTTGGCAGCCAGGTCGCTATCGGCTTCGCGTGGTGGATCCTCGTTCCGATGTGAGGTCGAAAACCTTTGTCCTGGTGGTCACGGGCTGACCCGGCTGAGCCGAAGCCCGTGATTTGAGAGTAGGCCCTGGTGGAGTTCGAGATGGTATACAAATGGAGCAGCACCGACATGTGCGTGAGGTGCTTCGGGGTCCAAGAACATCGGCTGCCGTATCGGGGGGTCGGATGTGGACACAAGATCGTGACGAGCACGGGGTAGTGCTCCCAATCTGAGGCAGTATAGATGATCAAGTTGCGCAATTTGCTCATACTGGCAGCGGCCGCGGCGATGCTGTTGCTACCCACGAGTGCTACGGCGGACACGACCGTGAAGGCAAAGATCGTGGAACAAAATGGCAGCGGCGCTAGCGGCACAGTCACTCTTACGGCGCTGGACAATGGCGGTCTTAAGGTGGTCATTCATTCTGAAGGCCTAGTGCCCAATCAGCCCCACGCCCAGCACATCCACGGGTCAGCACATGGTGGGCACTTCGGCTGCCCCACTCTGAAGAACAACGACACCGACGGCGACGGCGTCCTCACGAACGAGGAAGCGGCCGGCGAGTACGGAACAGTGTTCGTGGCCTTGACAATGAGTGGTGGTGTGACGCCGCAGGACGGGCTCGCCGTTGACCGGATGCCGGTAGCCGACTCGAACGGTCGTCTTGACTACGAAAGAACGATATCCGCAAAGTTGCTTCCCGACGGCCTGCTGGAGCACCTCTCCTCAGTGCACGTCGTGCAGCACGGCATCGACCGAAACAACAACGGCAAGTATGACGTCGAAGCCCTCGGTGTCTCGACATTCGCTGAAAGTCTGGGCGTGCCCAATATCCCGGAGGAGGCAACGGACCCGGCTAGCTGCGGCGTCGTACAGGGCGCGGGCATGTCGGGAAAGCCGAAGGGCGGTGTCGAGACCGGAGGTGTCCCAGGGCCTGACCTGACCGCACCTCTTGCCGTAGCGGGTGGTGCTCTACTCGTGATGGCTGCAATCTTTGGTGTGTCCGCCGTGGCCCGTCGGGGCAGCCGCGACGGCGCCAGTGAGGGGCCAACGCCCTCCTAGCCGGCCTATCGTGCCGCCTCCTGACCGGACTGTTCACCTGGCCGTCGCAACACGCTTGGGTTAGGGATGCAACAGCATCATGGCGACCAGCGCGGCAAGCGTCACAAAGGCGATGACGAAGAGCAGGATGACGTGCCGCGCATGTCCAGACGGTTCGACTTGCGCAGCCGACTCATCGGCCAGCTTCGGCAGGTCAGAGGTCAGCGCAGCCAGCTCGTCTAGCGTTACCGCGTTGAGCGCGGCGGTGCTGCGTTGATCGAACTCGACCAAGTCGAGCCGGCCAACCGCGGTGTGCCGCTCCAGGGCACGCAGGACGGCGTCACGGTCGTCATCCGACGCCCGCAATACTGGCTCCGGCATGGCGTGAGCGTACTCGAAACGCAATTCTTTCGATTGCCCCGCGACGGATATCTAATCCCGGTAGTTTTCCTGCCAGCCGATTCGAAGGGGACGGGGGACCATGGCGTCAGGGAAACAGCTGGTCATCGAGCGCATCTTGCGCGACCGCGCGGGTATCTGGGACCAGATCATCGCCGAGCGTGATCTGCCAAAGCTCATCACGCGGATGCTGCTCACCTCAGTGATCAGCCTGGCGGCGTACGGCGCCGTGCTCGGCGCCTCTAACGGCTGGCTCCAGGCGCTGGTCTCGACGGTCAAGCTACCGTTCTTGTTCCTGGCCACCCTGGCGATCTGCTTGCCCACCCTGTATCTGTTCAACTTGGTGTTCGGTGCCCGGCTGTCGGTTCTGCAGGCCTGCGCGCTGATCATGGTGGCAATTACGGTGACCGCCGTGCTGACCTTTGCCTTCGCCCCGATCAGCCTCTTTTTCTTGGTCACGGCGCGCAGCTACGCGTTCTTCAAGCTGCTCAACGTCGCGATTCTCGTTCTGACATCTCTGGTCGGGCTGCGATTTCTGATCTCCGGAATGCGCGCCCTCAACGAGCACGTCTATCTCGAGTCGATGCAGTCCAAGCAGGTCCTCGCGCAAGCGCAGGTGAAGCAGCGGGAACTGGTCGCGGCAACTGTCAGTGGCGGTGGCGGTCACGCGACACACCCGGCCACCAACGGCGACGCCGCACCGGCCGCTCGGCAAGGGCAGAATCAAAATCCCGACAACTCTGAACCCGCCGCTGTGAAGCCGCCGAGCATGGGCTTGCTGTACATCTGGATCATCTTGTTCGGGTTCGTCGGGACTCAGCTCGCCTGGACCCTGCGTCCGTTCTTCGGTAGCCCCAATAAGCCGTTCGAGCTGTTCCGCGACATCGAGGGCACGTTCTACGGCAACATTCTGCAAACCGTGGGAAGTCTGCTCGGCATGTAGCGACAGGCGCTGACAAGGTCGCCGGTCGACCTTGTCACGGGATGACGTGGAATACCGCTCCGGTCTTGGGGCAGATGGCAACAATCTTCTGGTTGTGGTTTGTCGCTATTGCCAGGATGTCCTGAGCGTCGCGCTCATTAACCCCGCACACATCAGAGACCAGCAGCCTTGCCGCAGCGCCGACGCCCATATTTTTACTGTGACTGTCGCCGATGACCACAGTGACCAGCGGTGTCGGAACTTGCGCGCTGGCATTCGCTGCCAGCATCCCGACAGACAAACATCCGGCCGCAAGGCTGAGTCCAAGGTTGCTCAGAAATCTCATCTTGATCATGATCGCGACCCTTCAATCGTCAGCGATTTTACTCCTGGCGAATGATTTAACATTCTGATCTTTGTTTTTTGCGAAGTCTCAGTTCCAGGGGATGGACACAACGTCTACGTCGCTGGTCAGGCCCTTGAGGCTCACCGATCGCGGCTCGCTCGTCGGTTGGGATCCTGCGAGCGCCGTGGTTGCTGTCGAGGCGAGGATCTCGCCGCCCTGAGCTAGCGCGGCGATTCTGGCGGCGACATGGATCTCCTTGCCGCTGTAGTCCGAGCCCCGGCGGGTCGCCACCGCCGAGTGCACGCCAATGCGGACCGCGGGGGCGAATCCCTGCGTCTGGCGTTGTTCGGCAAGCGCGCGTTGCACCGCTTTCGCGCAGGCGATCGCGGCAGAGGCTGAGTCGAATGCCACAAAGAACCCGTCTCCGGTGGAGTTCACCACTTCGCCTCCGTGGTGGACGAAGACCGCGCGCAGGGTGTCATCGTGCCACCGAAGGAGGTGCTCCCAAGCCTCATCGCCAATGGCTGCGGCAATGTACGTCGAAGCGACGATGTCAGTGAACATGAATGTCTTGTGGGCGATGCTGGGTGTGGCCTTCCGCTCGGTGGCTGCCCGAATGGCGTCGGTCGCAGCAGCCTCATCCCGGATGGCTCCCAGGCGATGAAATTCGGCTCTAGCTGCTCCGAACTCCAGATCCGCCTCGTCATGTCGTCCGAGCTGCTGCAGCACCGAGCCAAGGAGCGTCCGGTCCCGGGCAAGCTCGTACGGCGCGCCGACTTCCCGCCAGAGCGCAATACCGCTTTGTAGCTCCCGTATCGACGCCTCAGCGTCGCCTTCGGCAAGCAGCACCCGCCCCCAGCTTTCACGCGTGCTCCCACGTAGCGCCGGCGAGTCGTAGACGGCGCTGATCTCATCGAGCTCTTCGGCCGAGGCTCGGGCGGTCGCGAGATCACCGGCGGCGATCGCGATCTCCACCGTCGGAGGCAGCATGCGAGCACGCGCCCATTGCTCGCGGGTCTCGTCAAGCGCCGCACGGATCGCTCCGTACGCCGCAGTGATCTTGCCTTCGGAGAAGCGCATCAGAGCGAGGGCGGGCTGCGGGATCCGCCCGAGTGCGTGGGCCTGGCGCAAGGCGTCCTCCGCGCCCTTGGAGTCGCCGAGCCGGAAGCGAATCTCCCCAAGCGCGTAGAACCCGTCGCCCAACGGGGACGTTGCGTCCCACGCGGCGAGTTCCTTGGTGGCCTGCCGCAGCTCTTGCTCTGCTCGGTCCAGCGCGCCATGCAAGGCGACAATCTCCGCGCGATGGATCCGGCAGATGCCCGGGAAGCCGTTGATGGACTGCCGCTCGCACCACTGGGTAGTGGCCTCGGTCCATTCACTGGCCCTGCGGTAGTCGGCTGTGTCGCGACAGCACGCGATCATGCAGCAGTACGCCACGCCGGTCATGTACGGGTTCAGCTCGCCGTTTACGGCGGCGACCGTGGCCTCCTCCAAGAGGTGGAATCCGTCGTTGTTGCGTCCTCCGGCAATCAAGAGACGCCCCTGCTGCAACAATCCCCAGGCACTGATGTCGGCGTCGGAGAATCGTGTGCCTAGTTCGACTGCCCGTCCCGCGAGCTCGATGGCCGACCCGACGTCACCGGCGTGCTCCGCGGTAAGGCTCTCTGACAGCGCCTGGTATGCGTGCGCGAAACCTTCCGGTTCGCCCTCCAGGAAACGCTCGCCACGAGCCGCCCATGCCGAAGCAATCGAGAACCTCTTCTTGTTGTGATATTCGCGGCTGAGCTCGAAGGCGATTGCGGCGGCTCGGGCTTTGTCCCCGTCCGCGATATACGCCTTGAATGCACGCTCTCGTGCCTGGACAGACACATCGGGGTGGGCGGTGAACCAGGCAGCCAGGGCAAGCGCTTGAAGGTCTGGCGCGCTGAGATTTTCCTCGCCGTCCGCTCGGTTCAGTAAGTCGTAGGCTTCCTGCCACCGGTGCCCTTGGAGCGCCTCACGAGCCGCTGCGAGGTGGGCGGAACTGTCAAGCTGGTCGATCTCCATCGAGCCGAATTGTCGCACTGGGCGCGCGAAGGGTCGGAATCGGTGTCAGCCCACTTCGGTAATGGACGCTCATACGTCGACGTTCCTCACATTCGGAGAATCAGGCCAGGTCGAACCGATCGAGGTTCATCACCTTGTGCCACGCGGCCACGAAGTCACGTACGAACTTCTCCTCGGCGTCGTCGCACGCGTAAACCTCCGAGATCGCTCGGAGCTCGGAGTGGGAACCGAAGACCAGGTCGGCGGCGGTGGCGGTCCATTTGAGGTCACCCGTGGCGCGATCCCGACCCTCGTACATGTCCTCAGTCGAGGTGGCCTTCCACTCCGTGCTCATGTCGAGCAGGTTCACGAAGAAGTCGTTGGTCAACGTCTCGGGTCGGTCGGTGAAGACTCCATGTTGGGCTCGCCCGAAGTTGGCGTTCAGGGCCCGCATGCCGCCCACCAGTACCGTCATCTCGGGAGCGGTCAGCGTCAACCTGAATGCCCGGTCCACCAATAGGGTCTCCGGCGACAACTGGTGTCCGGCTCGGAGGTAGTTGCGGAACCCATCCGCGGTCGGTTCGAGCACCGCGAACGACTGCACATCGGTTTGCTCCTGTGAGGCGTCCGTACGCCCTGGCGTGAATGGGACTTTGACATCCTGTCCAGCGTTCTTCGCGGCCTGCTCGACGGCGGCGCATCCGCCCAGAACGATCAGATCTGCGAGCGAGACCTTCGTACGGCCGGACTGTGTGCTGTTGAAGTCCTTCTGGATCTGCTCCAGGGTCTGTAGCACCTTGGCCAGTTCGGCCGGGTCGTTGACCTCCCAGTCCTTTTGCGGCGCCAGCCGAATCCGTGCCCCGTTGGCTCCGCCACGCTTGTCGGTGCCGCGGAAGCTTGCCGCCGAGGCCCATGCGGTAGAGACCAACTCGGAGATGGACAGTCCTGACTCGAGGATCTTGTCCTTGACGGCGGCGATGTCCTCCTCCGTGACCACCTCATAATCGGCCAGCGGGACGGGGTCCTGCCACAGTTGCGGCTCCGGAATCCACGGGCCCAGGTAGCGGGAGATGGGTCCCATGTCGCGGTGCAACAGCTTGTACCACGCCTTGGCGAACGCTTCGTCCAGCAGCTCCGGATTTTCGTAGAAACGCTTCGAAATCGGCCCATAGATCGGATCGAGCTTCAGGGAGAGGTCCGTCGTCAGCATCACCGGAGTGTGGCGCTTTGACGGATCATGAGCGTCGGGCACAGTCTCCTGGGCTTCGGGATTCTTGGGCACCCACTGCCATGCACCGGCAGGGCTCTTGGTCAGATCCCAGTCGTATTTGAATAGATTGTCGAGGAACCCGTTGTCCCACTTCGTCGGTTCGTTAGTCCAGGCGCCTTCGAGCCCGCTGGTTATCGCGTCACCGCCCGCGCCGCTTCCGTAGCTGTTCTTCCAGCCAAGACCTTGTTCCTCGATCGCCGCCGCCTCGGGTTCCGGACCGATGTGATCCGCGTGGGCCGCTCCATGCGTCTTGCCGACAGTGTGGCCGCCAATAATGAGTGCAGCCGTCTCCTCATCATTCATTGCCATGCGGCGGAACGTTTCTCGGATGTCCCGAGCTGCGACGAGCGGGTCTGGGGTCCCGTTCGGCCCCTCCGGATTCACATAGATGAGACCCATTTGAACTGCACCAAAAGGCCCGTGGAGTTCCCGATCGCCGCTGTAGCGCTCATCTCCGAGCCACGTGTCCTCAGGGCCCCAGAAGATCTCCTCGGCCTCCCAGATGTCCTCTCGCCCGAAGCCGAAGCCGAAGGTCTTTAAGCCCATCGACTCGTAGGCGCAATTGCCGGCGAAGATGATCAAATCGGCCCAGGAGATCTTGCGGCCGTACTTCTGCTTGATCGGCCAGAGCAACCGGCGCGCCTTGTCCAGGCTGGCGTTGTCGGGCCAACTGTTGAGCGGGGCGAAGCGCTGAGCGCCACTGCCGCCGCCGCCCCTACCATCGGCGATGCGGTACGTCCCAGCCGCGTGCCAACTCATCCGGATGAAGAGACCGCCGTAGTGGCCGTAGTCGGCGGGCCACCAGTCTTGCGAGGTTGTCATCAGCTCGAAAATGTCCCGCTTCAGCGCCTCTACGTCGAGGGTTTTGAACGCTTCTGCATAGTTGAAGTCCTCGTCCATCGGATCGGACAGGTGCGAGTGTTGGTGAAGAACCTGCAAGTCCGGCTGATTCGGCCACCAGTCCCGATTCGACATTGGCCGAGTCGCCTTGGCGGTCGGGGCGGGGATTACTGGGTTTTCGCTTTCGCTGAAGCGTTCAGACACGTCCGTCCCTCTCTCACTGTTCCTTATGGCTGGTCCTCGCCGTTGTCTTTGTCAGCGCCGACCGTCACGTACGCAATGCGCTGGACGGGCATCAGATTCAACAGCCGTTGCTGGCAGCGTCGTCGTCGTATCGGCTGCGCTCGAGCCAACGATGCCGGTCCTGGTGGCGGCGGCGAGCCAGCCTAGAGCCGTTGTCTCGATGAGGTGGGCCTGTGCCAGCACAATCACGGCCACCATAACAATGAGTGTCGCACCATCCGGGTCCATTGACCTAGGGGTGACCCCGACGCCCCTACAGCCCAGTTTGCCGCAGGTCGGCTCCCTCGACCTGCGTCGCGCACCAAACTTGGAGATCCATGATCACATCAGCCGTTAGCACGCAGTCTTGTTCGGCCACCCAGGTTGCAGATCGTTGGGTGTGCGGACTTGATCAGCTATCTCTGTGATCAGTTGGGCTCTGGCCGCTAGGTAGGATCCCATGGCCAAGCTCGATGCCAACGAGCATTCTTCCGGATGCGACCGCCTGGTGTCTTAAGCCTGCGCAGGGCTGCAGAGCTGCGCCCGAACTTCGAGTAATCCGGTATTGCTGGCAGAGTGGCTCAGTGCGGCTGCAGAACCGGATTCCCGCTGTTTGGCTGGTGATCTCCGGAATCATTTCGGTTCAGTTCGGCGCGGCCATTGCCAAGGACCTCTTCCACTTGGTGCCACCGACAGTAATGGTCTGGTTACGGCTGATCAGTTCCGCCGTAATCTTGCTGATCATGGCTCGGCCACGGCTGAAGGGTTATTCAGGCCGGGATTGGCTGATCGTTCTTGGCTTCGGGGTGAGCTTGATGATCATGAACTGGGCGATCTACCAGTCCTTTGCACGAATTCCCTTGGGTATTGCGGTAACCATTGAATTTCTCGGTCCGCTCACAGTGGCCGTAATCGGCTCCCGACGTCTTACTGATCTGATTTGGGTGATTTTGGCTGGCGCGGGAGTGGCACTTCTCGGCGTGTCCCCGGCAGCCCTGACAATCGCCGGGGTTGGCTTCGCCCTGCTGGCAGCGCTTGGATGGGCTTGCTATATCCTGCTCAGCGCGCAGACCGGTCGTCGCTGGCCCGGAGTCACGGGGCTTGCGATCGCGAGCACGGTGGGAGCCATCGTTCTTGGCCCGCCAGCAATCCTTGAAGCCGGCAGCCGGCTACTTGATCCAACAGTGCTAGCGCTCGGGGTCGCGATCGGCATGCTCAGTTCGGTCATTCCGTACAGCTTTGAACTCATGGCATTACGCCGCATTCCACCGCGCGTTTTCAGCATTTTGATGAGTCTGGAACCCGCCGCCGCAGCAATCGCAGCGATGATCGTGCTCGGGGAGTTCCTGACCTTGATCCAATGGCTGGCAATGGCCTGCGTGGTGATTGCCAGTATTGGCGCCACCCGAACCTCGACGACCCTGGATCTGCCAGCGCCCGATTAGAAGGCCAAGTCGTCGGACGACCCGCTGCTTTGCTGGTCCATAGCGGCATGTGTGCAAGCGAACCGGTTGAAGAGTCACAGCTGGTCCAACCCCTGCGGCGTGGGAAATGAGCGACGCGCGCTGGTGCCCGCGCCTTCGGGCCAGCGCCTCCTCGGTGAAGACTCGTAATCAACAACCGCGGGTGTACAACGTCCTGATGCTCTGAGAGCCTGGATGCCCTACGTGAAATGCATTCGAGGTAAGCCAGGGCAGGCCAACCGATCGACGCACAAGCGAGCCGCTCTGCGCGGAGGCCTTGCATGAGTTTGAACCGGGTGCCGGTGATCGATTCCCCGGCCAAGTCGGTGGAAGAGATGTCCACCATCATCCTCCAGACCATCAATCGGCCGCGCTAGCGGGCAGAAGGAGGCTTTTATGAGCATCACCACGAACGCGAACGTCCGCTGGTTTGCGGACCTCGGCCTCGCCGACCTCGACCAGGTCGGAGGGAAAAACTCCTCTCTGGGGGAGATGATCTCTAATCTCGCCGGGCTGGGCGTCCGGGTGCCGAATGGCTTCGCGACCACCGCCGATGCGTACCGACGGTTCATTGGCGATACCGGACTGGCCGACCTCATCAGTGCCGAGCTCACAGGGCTGGACACCGACGACGTTCAAGAGCTCGCTCGCGCGGGCACAAGGATCCGAGAGGCAGTGGCGGCACAGCCATTCCCAGCCGAGCTGGAGGCCGATATCCGCGCTGCCTACGACGATCTCACCGTCGATAGTGCTGACAGGTCCTTCGCGGTGCGGTCATCGGCTACCGCTGAGGACCTGCCGGATGCCTCGTTCGCTGGTCAGCAGGAGACGTTTCTCAACGTCCGCGGTATCGATGCGATCTTGACTGCGATCCGACAGGTCTTCGCCTCCTTGTACAACGACCGAGCCATCGCCTATCGGGTGCACCATGCCTTCGAGCACGAGGCCGTCGCCTTGTCAGCCGGGGTGCAGCAGATGGTCCGCTCCGATATTGGTGCCTCGGGCGTGATGTTCACCATGGACACCGAGTCAGGGTTCAGTGACGCGGTTTTCATCACCTCCTCCTATGGACTGGGGGAGGCGGTCGTGCAGGGTGCGGTTAACCCGGACGAGTTCTATGTCTACAAGCCCGCGCTGCGCGCTGGCCGGCCGGCAATTCTGAGACGCGGTATTGGCGGCAAAGCGACCAAAATGATCTACACGACCGACACGACCGTGGGGCGAACCACCCAGTTCGTGGACGTTCCCGAACCGGACCGGCGCCGGCTCAGTCTCAGCGACACAGAGGTGGAGGAGCTGGCGCGGCATGCACTGACGATCGAATCTCACTACGGCCGTCCAATGGACATCGAGTGGGGCAAGGACGGTAAGGATGGAGAGTTGTACATCCTGCAGGCCAGACCGGAGACGGTCAAGTCTCGCCAGTCGGCTGGCTCCATCGAGCGGTATCGGATGGGAGAGCGTGGCTCGGTACTTATCGAGGGCCGGGCTATTGGGCAGAAGATCGGCGCCGGTGGAGTGCGGGTGTTGTCCTCAGTCGAAGACATGCACCGGTTTGCGCGGGGCGAGGTTTTGGTCGCTGACATGACCGACCCTGATTGGGAACCGATCATGACGCGCGCCAGCGCCATCGTCACTAATCGCGGTGGTCGTACCTGCCACGCGGCGATCATCGCGCGGGAGCTCGGCATCCCGGCCGTCGTCGGCACCGGCGCTGCGACCCGGGAGCTGATCGACGGTCAGTTGGTCACAGTGTCCTGTGCCGAAGGCGATACCGGCTTCATCTACGACGGAATTTTGGATTTCACTGTGGAAAGCACCGACCTTGGAGCAATGCCGGATATTCCTGTGAAGATCATGATGAATGTCGGCACCCCCGATCAGGCGTTTGCGTTATCGCGGTTGCCGAACGCCGGTGTCGGGCTGGCGCGGCTGGAGTTCATCATCAATCGCCAGATCGGGATCCACCCGAAGGCGTTGCTGGACCTGGACCGTCTCGAAGAGCCTTTGCGAAGCCAGATCGCCGAGGCCGTCGCCGCCTATCCCACACCGCGGGAGTACTTCGTCACCCGCATCGCTGAAGGCGTCGCCACCCTGGCCGCCGCCTTCGCACCTGAACCGGTGATCGTACGGATGTCGGATTTCAAGTCCAATGAGTACGCCAATCTCATCGGCGGGGAGCTCTATGAGCCGCACGAGGAAAACCCCATGATCGGCTACCGCGGCGCCTCCCGCTATCTGTCACCGGACTTCGCGGATTGCTTCGCTATGGAGTGTGACGCACTGCGGTATGTCCGCGACGAAATGGGCCTGGCCAATGTCAAGATCATGATCCCGTTCGTTCGGACCCTTGCTGAAGCTGAGGGGGTGGTTGCCTTGTTGGCTGAGCATGGTCTGCGGCGAGGCGAGAATGATCTTCAGGTGATCATGATGTGTGAGCTGCCGTCCAACGCGGTGATCGCGGATGCGTTCTTGGACCATTTCGACGGCTTCTCCATTGGCTCCAATGACATGACCCAGCTCACCCTAGGCCTGGACCGCGACTCAGCGTTGGTCGCGGCTGGCTTCGACGAGCGCGACGCCGCGGTCAAATTCATGATCAGCGCCGCGATCAAGGCCTGCAAGGCCCGCGGCAAATACGTCGGCATCTGCGGCCAAGGTCCCAGCGATCACCCAGATCTCGCCGAATGGCTGCTAGAGCAACGTATCGACACCATCTCACTCAACCCCGACACCGTCGTCGAGACCTGGCTTCGCCTCGGCCAAGTCGCCGGCACCACCTAACAGGCAACCGGCGGATCGCCCCGCCCGACCCCACCCTGGCCAGCCCGGTCTCGGCAACGCCAGCGGTGATCATCCATCTATGTCGCCTGACGCGGTGGGCTCGGGTGCCACGCCTGGTCGGCCGGGCCCTCAGCTGCTCTGTCCGTCGCACCCTGCAATCTCCTCGAGGGATTTACTGTTTGCCCAGGTGTTACGTGTCTCGCCGAGGGATGTGCCCAGCCCGCCGAACCGTAACGTCCGCCTTCCGCGCGGTACGGTGAGATTGGTTCCAGCGATGGAGTATCTCAGTAGCGGTATCTCAAACAGCGGGTCAGCGCCCGAACATTGTGCTGACCGGCCGGGGCAGACATGATCAGCTCCTTCGATCTCTACAAAGTTGGCATCGGGCCGTCAAGCTCCCACACCGTGGGCCCAATGCGTGCCGCTAATATCTTCGTCACCCGGCTTGCGGGTGAGGGACTCCTCGACCGTACCGCCGGTGTACGGGCCGAAATGTTCGGTTCACTCGGCGTGACTGGGCATGGCCACGGAACGGTGAAGGCCGTCATACTCGGTCTCGAGGGTGAACAGCCGGACATTGTGGATCCGGCGTATGCCGAGCCGCGCGTCGAGGCCGTCCGTACCGACAGGCTGCTGCGGCTTGGCGGTGAGCACATCATTGCGTTCTCAATCGACGACAACCTCGTCTTGCACCGCCGCAAACGACTGCCGTTCCATAGCAATGGAATGCGGTTCACCGCGAGCGATGCGGACGGCCATGTGCTGATGACTCGGGAGTACTTCTCGGTTGGCGGCGGGTTCGTCCTGGACGAGGACGAGATCGAGCACTCCGATATCACCGCAGACGACAGGCAAAGGCCCGTGCCCTATCCCTTCAGTAGTGGCGGCGAGTTGCTTCAGCGCACACGTGAGACAGGGTTGCGCATCAGCGGTTTGATGCTCGCCAATGAGCTGACGCGGCGCGGCGAGGACGAGATTCGCTCTGGCTTGCTGCATATCTGGTCGGTGATGCAGGAATGTGTGAACCGAGGCATCCATGCGACGGGAATCTTGCCGGGCGGTCTCAACGTACGGCGGCGCGCAGGCCTCCTGCGCCAGACCCTCGAAGTTGCACATGACACTACGGACCCACTTCGAGCCATGGAGTGGATAACTCTCTACGCGCTCGCTGTCAACGAGGAGAACGCGGCGGGTGGTCGTGTTGTGACGGCGCCGACGAATGGCGCCGCTGGCATCATTCCGGCTGTCCTGCATTACTACCGCGACTTCGTCGACTCTTACTCTGAGGACGGTGTCGTTCGATTCCTGCTTACCGCTGCCGCAGTCGGCATCCTATTCAAGGAGAACGCCTCCATCTCGGGAGCAGAGGTGGGCTGCCAAGGTGAAGTCGGCTCGGCATGTTCGATGGCGGCGGCCGGACTGGCTGAGGTTCTCGGCGGTACGCCGGATCAGGTCGAGAATGCGGCCGAGATCGGAATCGAGCACAATCTCGGTCTGACTTGTGATCCCATCGGCGGACTGGTGCAGATCCCATGCATCGAACGCAACGCGGTGGGGTCGATCAAGGCTATTACGGCAGCCCGAATGGCCGTCCGAGGTGATGGCGAGCAGTTCGTCTCCTTGGACAAGGCGATCAAGACCATGCGCGATACCGGCGCCGACATGAAGGACAAGTACAAGGAGACGGCACGCGGCGGGCTCGCTGTGAACGTGATCGAGTGTTGAGGAGATGCCATGCCGCGAACCTTCATCCTGACGTTGAGCTGCCCGCAACGTGCCGGCATCGTTCACGCCGTAACCGCGTTTCTCTTCGCGCACGGCTGTGACATCGTGGAACACCAGCAGTTCGACGATCCGATACGCGATGCGCTGTTCCTTCGAACGGAAGTCGTCGCAGCTGGAGACGCTGATGCGAATCAGCTGTCCGCAACGTTCGCGGCGGAGGTAGCCGAGGAGTTCGGGATGGATTTCACATTCTCGGATGACCGTCCGCAGCGAGCCTTGATAATGGTCTCTCGCGCGGGTCACTGCCTCAACGACCTAATTTTCCGCTGGCGAGCCGGCAGTCTCAACGCCGATCTTGTCGCCGTGGTGTCCAATCACGAAGACTTACGCCCGATGGCCGAGGCGGCGAGCCTGCCGTTTCTCCACGTGCCCGTGACGCCGGTATCAAAGGCCGGCGCCGAGCAAAGGTTGCTCGAAATCATCGACGAGTACGGTGCCGACGTTGTAGTGCTCGCGCGCTACATGCAGGTGCTTTCAGACAACCTGTGCCTCAAACTGCTCGGACGGATCATCAACATCCACCACTCGTTCCTGCCCGGATTCAGGGGAGCCAAGCCCTACCACCAGGCGTACGACCGAGGTGTCAAACTCATCGGGGCTACCGCCCACTATGTGACACCGGATCTCGATGAAGGTCCGATCATCGAACAGGAGGTTATTCGGGTCGATCACACGTACGACCCTCGTGCACTTACGACCGTGGGCCAGGACGCCGAGGCCCTCGCATTGGCGCGTGCCGTTCGATGGCACTCCGAAAGGCGTGTGCTGCTCAATGAGCGCAGCACGGTGGTCTTCCGCTGATCTCAAGGGGCACGTGTTGGAGCAGATGACGAAATGCTGGGGCACTGCTGAGACTGCAGGCAGATGAACGTAATGACTACAGGTTCTTAACCGCACGGACGGCGGCGACGGCGCGCGGGAATCCGACGTAGGGAAAGCAGTGCACCAGCGCAGCGACCACGGCAGTCTTGGAGTTGCCCACCGCGATACACGCGCGGCCGTGGGGGCCGAGCTGGGCCGATGTGTCGCCGATTGCAGCTAGAGCACACAGCACTAGGAGCTCGCGCTGAGACAGCGTGAGTCCGCCACGGGTGTAGAAGTCGCCAAAGCAGAACTCCGTCAGGAATTGCGGCAATAGCTCGTGGAACGGCTTGGGCAGGTCGGCCAGGTTGTCCTTGATCTCGTTCCCGTAGAGGGGAACTTGCTCCGCGAGGCCCCTACGGTATCGGTCGATGTCCGACACCGTGCCCTGGTAGGGGAGCGGCAGCTGGATGTCCTGGGCCTGGAAGACATCGTTGATCGTGGCAATCGCGTTGAGCGTGCGCGGAAAGCCGATGAAGGGCGCCAGCTGATAGACGGCCTCACGGATCTCGATCGGTTGGACGCCGACGTTGAGTGCGGCGGCCGTATGCGACTTCAGCTGTGGCAGAGTCTGCAGGCAAGCCAGCACGGTGACGGTGATCAGTTCGCGTGTCTGGTCGTCCAGCACCCCCGTGTCGAACACGTCGCCAAAGATGAACCGACGCAGGATCTCCATCAGCTCGGGATCGTTGTCCGGCGCACTCCTGTCGCGCGGCCCGAACAGCCGTTCATAGGTGGCCTCGGCGTGGGCCTCGCGCTCCGACACTTCGGAGTTGTGTTCGTCGGGAGTCATAGTGAGCCACTCTTGGCCTCCCAGCACCACCCGTCAAGAGTCGACTCGTGCTGAGTTGCCGGTCCGCTTGATCGGCAGATTGCGGGTTCGACCGAGACGGTCATTCTTCGGGCGCGCTGCGCTGACACGGTCCGCCTGCCATGATGTCCAGGACTTAACGCCAAGCCAGACCCGGCATCGCCGATTTGCGAGCCCTGCCGTACCCGGTCGGAATAAGACACTAGTTGAGGAGTCATGACAATTTTCGCCCAAACAGAAGAACCCCGGGGCGCGCCGGCTTTGAGTGCATTTGACCGGCTGCCATATTTCAAAAAAGGCGCAGAAGTGAAGCAGACATCCTCATACCGCCGAGATGACGGCAATCCCGACAACAGCGCATTTAGCTACTATAGGAACCCTGCTACAGGCGGATACGTCGTTCTGGAAGAATATGCACCGGGAACCATCTACAGAATCTGGGCTACCGAGCTGCAAGGCGGAAATATTAGGATATATTTTGACGGTGAGTCATCGCCGCGCATCAATAAATCAGTTACCAGTTTCTTCTCCGGTACATCTTCGCCTTTCCTTGCACCTTTAGTCGGTAATGACCAGGTTTCCTCTGGCGGGTTTTATTCGTACTATCCGATATCATTCCGGCAAAGCGCCAGAGTCGAGTTCACTTCCGTCCCTTCCTATTACAATATCACGTACCATACCTATAACAGCTCAAATGGTGTGACGACTTATACAGGCTCAGAGGATCTGACAGCGGCATACGGCGCCTGGAATAATCCTCTAATAGATCCCAAGCCTACTACAGGAAACCAGACAGCTAACACAGGGAATTTCAACCTTCCTGCCGGACAATCAAAAGATCTCCTAAATGTCTCGAATGCTACAGGTTCAGTCAGGTCGGTAAAGCTCACACTCCCGCAATTTGTGACTACCCAAACCCAAAGCGGTCAGACTGTTACCGATGGTGGCCGTGCTTTTACCGGCAGTTCGACGTTCCGGGCTGCTATACAGGCTTCAAACTCGGGTGTCGTTTTGACACGCAGGCTTGATTACGGGATTGCCGATCAAATGGCGGATGTGTACGTCGACGGTGTGCTGGCTGGACGCTGGTCAACGCCAGGTACTGATCTGAGCACTAATTGGCGGGATAGCGACTTTACGGTTCCGGCGAATCTGACCCAGGGAAAGACACAAATTGCCGTTAAGGTACAATTTGTTAGCGCCCAGATTGACTGGAATGAATTCTACTATTGGGTGAAAACAAAGCAACCAAATGGCAATCTGGTCCAGACAGATACCTTAGACATTGGCAATACCACGTCCGAGTCAGCACATAACTATACAATTGTGACGCAGACTTGGACAGGGACCAGAACTTTTACCTATCCGGCGCCGTTTACCCTGGATACGGCGACACTTGATATCTTGAAGAACGCGCGCGTACGGGCATATTGGGACGGCGAAACTACACCGAGTGTCGACGTGCCGCTCGGCTTTTTCTTCGGCATCGGATCAAGCGGAGAAGGAAAGATGAAAGGCCTTCTGGTCGGAGTTGATCCAACGACGCATACGTACTACAACTATTTCCCGATGCCGTATGGGACATCAGCCCGGGTTACTTTAGTCAACACCTCAGGACAAACCATAACCAATGCAACTGGTATAACCCAATACAATCCCACTGCATATAGCAACTTAAACACCGATTCGGGCTACTTCGTCGCGCAATATAGCCGCGAAGCACCGACGACAACGGGCAGGGATTTTGTCTGGGGCAATTTCCCTTCGGGGACAGGCCATGTCGTCGGCAGTTTCCTTACGATCAGCAATACGACTGTCGATGGGGTTCTGGAAGGTGACGAACGGATTTTCATCAATTCATCATCCTTTAATCCACAAATCCATGGAACCGGAACTGAAGATGTCTTTAATGGCGGATTTTATTTCAGCAAAGGCATTTTCAACTTACCTGTGCACGGCGCACCGCTGAGATATGTGAATGCCGGCAACAGACAAACTTCTATGTATCGCCTTGAGCTTTCAGATGCGATGCCTTTTGAAAAAAGTCTGCTTTTCAAAATTGAGCATGGTCCATCGGACGACCTCAATGCGACATATGAAGGGGCCGTCTTTGCTTATGTTGCGAAGAATAGAGAATCACTTGTGCAAACCGATTCGCTTCAAATTCGCAATGCCGCCAGTGAAGCGGCGCATAACTACAGTATTACGTCACAAAACTGGACCGGTAGTTTCACGAATGATTACTTCGGGAGGGATGTCGCCGCTGTCTTTAATGGACTGGGAAGGGCGCATAAAGGAACCAGCCAGTTTACGATGAGCATTAATCCGGGCAACCAGGGCGTCAGACTGTCGCGCATAATGGATCACGGCGTTGCCAACCAGAAGGCAAGGGTATATGTGAACAATATCCAGGTGGGTACGTGGTACACCGGCGGAGTGAATCTTTTCCATAAAGCCCGCTATGATTCGTTTGAAATACCCGCAAGCTTTACATCCGGTAAAAGCTCCATCAACATTAAGATAGAGTTTGTTTCAAGTGGGAACGACTGGAACGAATTTGTTTACGACGCGTATTCGCACCTAAATCTAAGCCCGGGTCCGTAGCTTATTCTCTTCCCTGTCATGCTTTCCAAGAAGTGAACCGTGAAACAAGATATCTTTTACGAAATCGCCGTCGCCTCGATGGAATACTGTCAGCGGGCGGGCCCCTCGCTCACCCACGTTGCTACCGTCCCACATGCTCTGCCAACGAATACTAAAGATCTTGCCTGATCGGAGAGCGCGCGATCCGGAGTCACAGCATGCGGTGTTGCAAACTCAGTTGGCGGTCGTGATCTAGGTGACTACTTCGATCGCGGTGACGGCATCGTGACAGTGCGCACCCTGGGGAAGCGAAGAAGCGGAACCCCAATGCCAGTCCCCACTAGGGAATTTGTGGGCCCCGTGGGACTCGAACCCACAACCTACGGATTAAAAGTCTCCTTCTCTACAGATTGGGCCATGCCGACGTGCCCTGTGTGAGCGAAAATCTGCCCTCATCAGTGCTGATCAGTG
>Ga0111538_10001625_pt1 | contig 31618 bp, 23 predicted proteins | sample SoiMethybrSBSTD1_FD_79669 | JGI IMG/M metagenome (GOLD analysis project Ga0111538, IMG submission 79669) | Bulk soil microbial communities from a Populus tree surrounding site in Tennessee, USA - Soil MetaG P. TD hybrid SBSTD1 (version 2)... | ecosystem: Environmental > Terrestrial > Soil >... | reverse complement strand
TCCGCGAACACTTCAGCGCCTAACGCTACCGGGCAGAATTGTCCATATACGGTCATGACTCGAACGTGCGATGCCCGCGACCCGGAGGCAAGTTCAATTTGTGAACCAGAACGGTTGGGCCGGCTATCGCGCCCGGACCAGGGTGAAGGAATCGCTTATCAGCTCGCCCGCCTGTCCGTTCGCCCACCGAAACGCGCCGCGCACGCCCGTGAGCCACAGCGTGTCACCGGCGCTGCGCATCAGGAACCGGTCCTCGCCGCCACCCATGAAGCCGGGATGCTTGGAGATGACGGGGTGGATGACGAGCGTGTCGTCCGCAATGTCGAATGTGCCCGCGTTCGCGATGAACGAATCGTAAGCGCCGACTTTCTCGGGGTCGCTCGGAGCGTCCGGCCTCGTGAACGCCGCGCGACTATCCTCGTTCGCGTACATGACGCTGTAAAAACCGGCGGTGAAGAGGAACAGGCTCGCCGGGTCGCCAATCGCCGGTACGCCCTCCGGCTTGAACTCGGCAACGCGCCACGCTCCCTCGATCGCCGCGGGTGTGCTTGCAACGACCACGGGCTTGTCGGCCGCCTTCGGCTTCGCTCCGGCTCCCCCGCTGCACGCCGTCGACACGAAAATGACCGCGGCGATCACCTGCCTCCACGACTGCCCGGACATGGTCACCTCCGTTTATGAGGACGATGCGCAAGTGACATTTTCCGGGCGTGCAGTTCGCACCGCAAGTGCGAGTATGGTCTCGCCGCGCCCGCAGCGTCAGGCCGCGGTCGATGCGCAATCCGGCCACCTAGCTGCCAATCTCGTAATGAAGCTGGGTGTAGTAGAGACCCCTGTCGACCGCGTATCTGGTGGTGTTGTAAAGATCGAACAGGCGACCAACGCTTCCCGGCGGCAGGTCTATCACCCATTTGGTTGCGCTTGCCCGATAAATGGTCCCCAATGACGTCCCCGTGCCATGTACCTGAGTCGAGGCCGCAAGGCAGTGTCCGTAAGCCTGCGGCCCCATTTGCAGAACGTGAAAGCGGCCGTTGACGTGGAACGACACGCTCACCTGATCCGCTCTCACTGTCTGGCCGATCGCGAGTTTGTGCAGGCTCTGACGCGCATCACCAAATCGGTACCACTGGGCTTCGATGTTCATGTCACTGCTATCAGTGATGATCCCCAGTGGAACACCTCCGCCACCCGCAACCGGGTTATTCAGGTTTACCGAATATCTGCGCGGATTCTTGACGCTCTTCCTGTGCTTCGCCATCGAGAGCCCCGCCACGTACACGACGGTGCTATGGCGCACACCATCAATGCGCTGGATGTAAGGTCCACGGCCGTCGCTCGAGACGCCGTCTGCAGCATCGGTTATGGTCGTTGGCGCAATCAACGCCGTGCCATCTTCCGCGCTGCAGACCACAGGACCAGCGACGCAATCACTTGCACCGCTGCACGTCGGCAACCCACTACCTCTTGCCAGTCGCGAAGGGCTCGAGAGGTCAATCGGCAGGGTCGAGTAATCCGAGTTGCTGCAACCGATGCTCATCGACATGACCACGATCGCGGTCAGGATTGGCTTGCCCATGCTTGCTCCTCACTCAGTGGAGACTCGGGACTTCACGAGTCGTTGACACCTCGTCAGGCACTGGTCGTGCCAACCGCGCCACGGAGCTAAGGAGTTGATCTGGCGTCGCTTACGATTCGGTCGGCGACGACGACGTAACAAAACGCTGAAACGCCGTTTCCTTTCGATACTAGGAACGCACCGGCAGCGTCACCCGCACCGTGGTCCCCTGACCTAACGCGCTCGACACGTGGAGTTCGCCGCGATGGTTTGACACGATGCGTCGCGCAATCTTGAGGCCCAGCCCCGTGCCGTCGCGCTTGGTCGACCGAAAAGGCTGTTGCATCTCTGCCAGTTGTCGCGGGCTCATCCCGGTACCCGAATCGGAGATCGTAATCTCGATGGTCCCATTGCGACCTTCGGCATCGACGCGTGCGTCGCCACCAGGTGGCAAGGCCTGCGCTGCATTGACGAGCAGGTTGAGGAACAACTGCTCCAGCGCTGTGGCATCGCCGTCCAACTCGAGCGGTCGCGGCGCGAGGTTGAGCGCTAATCGCGCATCCCGATGGAGGAATTCGGGCTCTGCTGCTCGACGCGCGTTCTCCAGCACCACTCGCAGGTCCACTGCGCGTCGCTCCATCGCCCCACCGCGCGCCACGCGCAGGGCCCCGGAAACCGCCCGGTCGATGCGCTCGACCTGTCGAAGCACCCGTGATGCGATGTTGTGAACGGACTCCGCGTCGCCTGCGACTTCGCTCACGCGCTGCAGGTCAAGGCGAACGGATGTCAGCGGGTTGCGCACTTCGTGAGCCAGTTCGCTTGCGAACTCACCGACCGCCGCGAGCGCCTCACGCTGCGCGAGTTCGCGCTCGACGTCGCGCGACATTCGCTGCGTAACAATGACGACAAAAACGAGGACGGCTACGGTCGCAGCGAGGAGCACTACCGCAGCCGACCGTGCGGTTCGTTCAAACGGTGTCACATATGCGTCAACGGGGCCCGCAATCACCAGATCGAGCCGCGGTTCCGCGAGGTGCCGCCTGACCGACATCCAGTGCCGGCCACTCCAGGTGACCGATTCGTCGCGGAACACCGCCGGATCGACGGAGGGGGGAGTGATTGGCGTCGCGTCCACGAGGACGATGGCCGTAACCGGAGCATCCGGCGCCGGTGTCGAAGATACGTTAGGCAGCAGTGCCGCCACTCGTACAGTTGCCTCGACCGCGCCGATCGTGTCCCCGGTCGCGAGGTCGGTGACCGGAAGGCTGACCGCAATGCCTCGCAGGTCCGCCGTGGGAAGCGAGGCACGCTCTGCCGTGGTCAATGTTTGCGCCTGGAGTGTGATCCGCGCGCGCCCGGCCCGGTCACGAATCACGACGCGGTTGAAGGCTGTCATCTCCTGCCACGCCCGGAGAATGAAGGCCGGTGTTTCCGGAACAGCCGTGGTATCCGACAACACAAGGCGAACGGGCTCGTTCTCCGACAGCAGCAGCAGCTCCGATCGGGTGGTCCTCCATCGAGCCTCCACCTCGCTCGCTGTCTGGGCGAGCTCTGCATCGAGTTGCTCATGGAGCAGCGTCCTTCCGCTCCGTGAGGCGCTGCGCGTCGTCCAGAAACCTGCGAGCGCCAGCGGCAGCACGGATCCACCGACGACTACGGCCAGCAACCGCCTGCCGAGAGTGTTCCGATTACGCGATGCCATGTTTCCGAAGGAGGCGGTCCAGTCGCGGTCGCGAGATGCCGAGGACTTCTGCGGTCCGGGTTTTCTGGCGTCCCGTAGCTGCGAAGACGCGGGCGATGTGATCGCGCTCCATCTCCTCCAGCGAGTTAAACGGCACGTCCTGGCCGTTGGTAGCGGTCGACAGGATGAGGTGCTCCGGCCTGATGACACCCCCGCGTGCGAGCACGACGGCTCGCACGAGGCAATTCTCCAGTTCACGCACGTTTCCGGGCCACGGATGCGCCGTGAGCGTGCGCAGCGCCTCTGCGGACAGCGCTACTGGATCGCACTGCATCGAACGACAGGCACGCGCGATGAGTTGCTGCGCGAGGAGAGGAATGTCGCTGGCGCGCTCGCGGAGCGGCGGCAGCTCGATCTCTACCACACGCAGCCGATAGTACAGGTCCTCACGAAACTTGCCCTCGGCGATCATCGCCTCGAGCGCGCGATGTGTAGCCGCGACAACGCGAGCTTCCGTCTTTTCCGTTTTCTCAGACCCAACGGGCTGAAACTCGCCGTCCTGCAGCACGCGGAGGAGCTTTGTCTGGAACTCCAGCGACGTGTCGCCGATCTCGTCGAGGAAGATCGTTCCCTTTCCGGCGATGGCGAAGCGTCCGCGGCGGTCGTTCGTCGCGCCGGTGAACGAGCCGCGCATGTGGCCGAACAGTTCCGACTCGAGCAGCGTTGCAGGCAAGGCTGCGCAGTTGACCGGAACGAACGGCGCCGTGGACTGCGGCGAATTGGCGTGGATGGCGCGCGCCACCAGCTCCTTACCCGTTCCACTCTCGCCCCGAATGAGTACGGTGGAGCGCACGGCCGCCGCCTGGCCGATCAGCTTGAACGTGCGAATCATTCGCGGGTCGCGTCCGACAAGCACATCGAGCGACACCGGAGGAACAGCTTCGTCGCCGGCGTTGCGCTCGGCGCGATCTGCGAACAGACGATCAACCGTCTGTCGCAATTCGGCCAGGTCGAGCGGCTTCACGAGGAATTCCACGGCGCCCGCTCGCATTGCCGAGACAATCGTGGGCATGTCGTCGAACGCGGTCATCATGATCACGTCCGCCTCCGGGACGCGCTCGGCCAGGAGTTGCAGCAGCTCGAGGCCATCGAGCCCGGGCATCCGGACGTCGCTCAGGACAACGTCGGGACGCCAGCGATCGAGTCCGCTCAATGCAGTCGTCGCGTTCTCCGCGGCGCGCACATCGCGGTCATGACGCGCCAGCGCTTCGGATATCGAAGTGCGGATCGCGTCATCGTCATCAACGATGAGAACGCGTTGCTTGGCCACTAGAATCTGGGCAGGGCGAAGGTGACGATGCGTGTGTTGTATGACTGCTGGGCAACGAAGTAGGCAGCGCGTCCGTCCTTCGTGACTGCGATCGGCCAGAAGTCCTTGAAGTTCGCCTGACGTCCCGTCAGGATGCGCGGAGGATCGCCGTTCATCGGCGTGAGGATGAGATCCCACTTCTCCGTATAGCTCGGTTCCTTGCACGTGACACACGCTGTCAGCAGGAAGTTGCGGCCGTCGGGAAGGAAGCTTCCGTGCAACACTTCGCCGCCGAGAGCATATGGATACGTCTTCGACTCGCCGGTTGTGAGCGACACAAGGAGCGGCTTCTGGACGGGCTGTGCTCCGTTCCCTCCGCTATCCGCGACAAGGAAAATCCACCGACCGCTGGCGTCGACTTGCTCCGTGAGCCGTGCGAGGCCCGAGTAGATGACGCGAGCACTGCCGGTGCGCGCGTTCACAAGCTGAACGGCGTTAGGTTGCGCGACGAGGAACAACGTGTCGTTCCGCGCGATGAACGATGGATTGCCAGCCAACATCGTTGTGCCCACGACTCGTTGTCGGCCATCGAGATCGACTTCGCGCAACTCCAGCGCGCGCCCCCCCCTGATTGAGCGGCGCTCGAAGTATCGAACTGCCTGTCCGTCAGATCGCCACACGACGTTCTGAACTCGACCATCGCAGTTCTCGCTCGCGCGCAACGAGCAGGGCTCGGCCTCCGCGGGTAACAGCTCACGCGTTTTTTTCGACGCCAGGTCCACGATTTGGATGTCGGTTTCGTTGTTCGTGTAGGCGATGTGCTGGCCGGTGGGCGACCAGAGAATGCCACCCTGCGCGCCATCCACCAGGACTCGCGCGTTCCCGCCGTTCGTATCGGCCACAACCAGTTGCCTGGCACCGTCGCGCATGCGGATGTACGCCAGCTGGCGATCGTCAGGCGACAGCCCGGCATCGCCCAGACCGGCCGAGTCGAAGGCCACGACCGTCTGGATGCGTCCGTCGGCAATGGAGACGCGTTGAATGCCCGTCGGTTCGAAGTGGTTGAGCGCCACGAACTCGTTAGGATTCGTCCTGCTCCAGCCCGCCGGTGACAGCCTCGAGAGCGTCACGTTCAGGTCGACCTCGCGCGCTCCCTGGCCGTCGGTTGACAGCAGGTGAAGTACGGGTCGATACCACACGTGTTGCGCGAGCCACTTGCCGTCGGAAGAGATGTCGATGATTGGTGCGACGGCTGCGCCAAGGTCGGTGGAGCGCTTGCGGTCCAGCGAAACGCGCAACGTGCGCGGAGTGCGGTTCGGTGCGCTGTGATTCACGAAGATCGACCGTCCGTCGCGCGCCCAGATTACTGAGCTGAGGGTGCCCGCAGCCTCGAACAGGACTTGTTCGTCGCCACCGTTGAACGGCACGGCCAGTATGGACATCCGGCCGGAATCCCGCGCGATGTACGCAACGCGACGGCTGTCGGGAGACCAGACGGCCGGTCCCATGCCCGGTCCGGCGCCCGGCCGCGTGCTCACGCGGCGCGCTGGTCCGCTCGCCAGGCCCGTCGCTGAATCCATCGGGACGAGCCAGATCTGCCATTGGCCGGAATCGTCCGGACGCACGTATGACACGAATCGGCCGTTCGGAGACCAACGTGGACCTGCACCCACGCTCCCTCGGCCCACATACGACCAGGATTTCTTCACACGGTCGTATCGCAGGAAGCCTGAGTCGTTCGTCGCGTAACTCGTGAGCAGGAAAAAGCGCCCGTTAGGCGACTCGATGCCCTGGTCGAGCCAGTCGGGGCGGACGTCGCTCACGGGGACGAGTTTCCCCACCGTAGCCTTGGACGCCTGCCCGCCGAGCGGTGAGACAGCGATGGCGAGAGGGAGGATCCAGCGGATGGGGCGGAGTCTCATACGATCTCCGAATGTGGCGGCAGTCGGTGGAACTGTCACTCCCATTCTTCAATGTTCGGTCCACTGCGACGCTTCTGCGGAACTCCATACGTTGCAGGCACTTAGGACAGTACGTCTCATTGAAGTGCGAGCCCGTGGTGTCACGGGCGCGGGGCGGCGTTACGTGCCGGCGTTACAAGTGCGTTCGCTTCAATGGCGGGCGCTGGGATCGGCACGGACGTGTAGTTGTCCGGTCGTGACCGTCGTGGTCGCAACGCCGTTCGAGATGACTTCAAGGCAGGACGTGGCGCTCAACCGTTGCCTCTGCCCTCATCCCTCGCTAGCACCGGACCCACGCGCACGCGCGCCTTGTGCGCGGCGGCGTCGATGGTGATCCCGGTGATCTCGAAGAAGAACGGGGTCCCGTCCACCGCTTTCGCCCGAGAATGTTCGCCGGCCCGGAACGTCGTTCGCGTGATGCCGAAAGCATCGGACGGTGTGCCGCGGTTCCCGCCCTCCAATTCCGTGCGAAAGAGCGAGGAATCGTCATCGGCCTCGATCAGGCTCACGCGGTACGGCGACTGCAGCGTTGGCGGGAACTGCGTGAGCGATTCGGCCACATGGAAGATGAGGACACCGTTGGCCGGCAGCTTCGAGTCGCCCGGTGCGCCTTCGCGATATTCGACCAGCAGGTACTCGTCCGGCTTGATCGGCACCCGGAGCACGGTGCCGCCACGCCCCATGGGGTTCAGCTCATACGTGGCCGTGGTGTTCATGTCGGCCACGATCGGCGTCGCCCACCCGAGCACCGACCGTGTCCACGCGCCTAACGTATTGAACCGGTAGTCGAGCGTGGGCGCGCCGGTGCCGCACCCCCAGGCGCCCGCGGCCATCAGCTCCCAGCATCCGGAGACCCAGCGGCGTGTCGCCCAGACTTCACCCACGCCGCCGACCGGGTGATACATGTCGGGCAGGCCGAGGAAAACGTGGCCCAGCTCATGGGCCAGCACGTGCGCGCCCACGTTAGGCCCGCCGCAGCCCGTCGCGGACAGGAGCGTGTACCCGCTGACCTCGATGACACCACCGTTTTTCCGCGCGTCAGCCGTCGTGTATCGCGTGCCCGGGGGGAGCCGCGACACCGCGAATGGATGCGGACCGCGGCCAGTGCCGCCGGCGCAATACTTGTTCGTCTCCGAGTTGAAGATGGCAACGCCGCCGTCCACCACGCCGTCGTCGTCACCACTGTTCGGAAACCCGTCAGGGCCATCGTTGTCGTATTGCCCGAAGTCGACGTCAGGATCCACCAACCGGATCGCGTCCGTCACATACGTCGTCAACCCACTCGGCTGACCGGGCGCGCCCGGAAGGCTGAAGGCGGTGATCGTCACGGTCGTGGTGACCCACGGCGTCACCTGGCCGCGCAACGTGAACCCACCGCCTGACGCGAGGGAAAACGACTGCGTGACCGGCCCGCCGCCCGCGCTTCCGAAGAGTTGCGCCTGGATGTCCGACGACGAGAGCGGCGGCGGAGCGCCGTCGGCGAATCGCGCCCCGATCACGAGAACTCGCGACGTGCCAAACAGTCGAACGCCAGTCGTGCTCAGCTTGTACGGGAAACGTCCAGGGTCGAAATCAGGAGTGGGGGCGGTGGTGTCTCTACAGCCGTACACAAAGGCTCCCATCACCAGCAGAAGGAACCGGCGCGACACAATTATTGGATGGGAGATGGGCGATGGGAGATAAACTGCAACACCGATCAAATCGGAATTGATCCGGGAAGCTCGTCCCGCTGAATCACGCCCAATCTTCGGACATCGGGCACCAACCAGGCAATGACGGCGACCGTCAGCAGCGTAATCGTCCCGCCAAACAGGGCCGAAGGGACGGGACCGAGCAGCCGCGCCGCCACTCCACTCTCGAAATAGCCGAGCTCATTCGAGCTGCCGATGAAGATCGCGTTCACCGACGACACGCGGCCGAGCATCTCGGGCGGCACGCGTACCTGAATGAGCGTCGATCGAATCACGGCGCTCACGTTGTCCGCCGCGCCGCTCAGCGCGAGCAACGCCACCGACAGGATGTACGACCGCGACAACGCGAACCCGAGGATGGCCAGGCCGAAGATCGTGACGGAGGCCAGCAACACGGGACCGGCCTGCTGCAATGGACGACGGTGCGCAATCACGAACGCCATCAGCACGGCGCCCGCGCCCGGAGCCGCCTGCAGCGTACCGAAACCGTCGGCTCCGACGTGCAGGATGTCGGACGCGAAGATGGGCAGCAGCGCGACGACTCCCCCGAAAAACACCGCGAGCAGGTCGAGCGACAGCGCGCCGAGGATCACCCGCTGTCCGCGCACGTAGCGAAGTCCCTCGACGAGGTTCTTCACGACCGAGACCGCGCCCCGGGCGACCACCGTCGGCGTGTGGCGGATCGACCACATGGCGCCTAACGCGACAAGGCTGAAGCCGAGGTTGATGCCCAGGGTCCACCGGGCGCCGAAGGTCGCGAAGAGCAACCCACCGAGCGCCGGTCCGGCGACCGTTCCCGCCTGCCACGTCGAGCTGCGCCACGTCGCCGCGTTCGGGTAGAGCTGGCGCGGCACCACCTCCGCCACCAGCGCGCTGCGCGCGACCTGCAGGAAACTCCGCGCCAGCCCGCAGGCGGCGAAGATCACGTAGAAGGGCCAGACGCGCGTCGGCACGGGCTCGGCCAATGACATCGCGAACAGGGCGAGCGCCGCCCCCAGCAACACGACCAGTGACGCGAGCGACACCTGGCGGCGATCGCGACGGTCAACGATGTGTCCGGCATACAGCGCCACCGCCAGGTACGGCACCACTTCCGACAACCCCAGCAGGCCTAACGAGAGAGGATCCTGGGTGAGCTGGTAGATCTCCCATCCCACGACGACGAGCTGGACCTGCGCTGCCATGACCATGGCCAGCAGGCTGAAAACGAACCAGCGAAACGGAGCGAACCGGAAGACCGCATACGGATCGTGACCGGCTGAGTCGGGTCTGGACATTGGACTGGAACTTACACCGACGGAACAGCCCGCCGGGTGACGCGTCGCGAGTCACGCGTCACTCCATCGGGGCACGGAGCAATGAGTCTCCCGCACAATGCCTCGCTGGTGCGCGCGGCAGTAGCGTCCTTTGGAACGCAGGGGAGCATCCTCCATGGACGTCAAGCGAGCGATCACGGTTGGGCGTTCACCGGCCGAGGTGTACGCCTTCTGGCGGGACTTCGAGAACCTCCCGCTTTTCATGTACCACCTGTTGTCCGTCGAGAACTCCGGCGGCGGCCGCTCACACTGGGTGGCCAAGGGTCCATCGGGACGCAACGTCGAGTGGGACGCCGAAATCGTCGAAGACCGCCCGGGCGAATTGATCTCGTGGCGCACCATTGGTCGCGACGACGACATCGAGCACACCGGTTCGGTCTCGTTCATTTCCGCGCCCGGCGATCGCGCCACGGAAGTGCGCGTCATGCTGAGCTACGATCCGCCCGGTGGAAAGTTCGGCGTGACGGTCGCGAGACTCTTCGGCGAGGAACCCGGCCAGCAGATCGCCGATGACCTTCTTCGGTTCAAACAGGTGATCGAGGTGGGGGAACTCACCCAACGCTCATCCCTGCCATAGAGCGTGACGGAAGGCCATTGTTCGGTGGAGCATGGCAATCCACCGTCCGCGCCTTCCCGGCCGAAAGGCCTGGCTCGTTCTGGCCGCGAGCGTGTCGTGCGCCACTGTCGGTCGCGCGCAGGCCGAATCCATAACACCCTTCTCGAAGCAAAAAGCGGAGGCGTTGCTCAGGGAGCAGCTTCCCTGCCTCGGCTGTCACAAGCTCAATGGCGAAGGCGGCACGATCGGGCCGGACCTGACGACGGTGCGGCAGCGGCGCTCCGCGGCGTATGTCGCCGCGATGATCGCGGATCCACAGCTGGTCGTCCCCGGGTCGATCATGCCCCGCACGTTGATGCCGGCTTTCACGCGCGACCTGATCACTCGGTACCTGCAGGGTGAAAAGGGTGAAAAGGGTGGAAAGGGTGGGGAGGGCGGTCTACCCCCCGCACCAGTAGCGGCCCCTGCTCCTGCCGACGGTTCAGCACTCTACGCGAAGTGGTGTGCGGCGTGTCACGGCACAACCGGTCACGGCGATGGGCCTAACGCGGTCAACCTGCCGGTGAAGCCCGCGGCGCATGCGTCGCGAGAAGCGATGTCGGCCAGGCCGGACGACTCACTCTACGACACGATCGCGGGCGGCGGAGCCGTGATGAACCGGAGTCCGCGCATGCCAGCCTTCGGCGCGACGTTGACTCCCGGCGAAATCCGTGCGCTCGTCAGGCACATCCGGTCGCTCTGCAACTGCGAAGGGCCGGCTTGGAGCCGGAAGCCGTGATGGCCAGGAAGAAGAGGCCACAGGCCACAGGTCACAGGCCACATACTTCAGGTCAGAGGTCAGAGGTCAGAGGTCAGAAACCCCTGCCGTGGCTGTTCCTGCTCGTTATTACCGTGGTGCTTGGGGTTGGAGGGATTCTCCTTCTCACGCACCGAGGCCGGCCGCCCGCTGTCTCGAGCGAACCGTTCCCCGCCCCGAAGCACACGCTTGCGGCACCGATCGCATCCACGGAATTCGTGGGCTCGGAGCGGTGCGCCGAATGTCATCGCGCGCAGGCTGACGCCTGGCGCGCGTCCACGCACGCTCGCGCCGGTGGCGCACCGGGACGGGTGAACGTGATCGCGCCGTTCGACGGCCGGACAATCCGTTTCTCCGACGCCGAGGTCATCCCGCGCTCGTCAGGCGGCAAGTTGACGTTCACGGTGCGACAAGCGGGCGCCAGCGCCCGCTTGTTTTCCATAGACGGTGTCGTCGGGGGCGGTCACATGCAGGGCGGAGGCACCCAGGGATTCCTGTCGCGTTACCCGGACGGTACCTGGCGATTCCTCCCATTCGACTTCAGCCGGCAGAAGGACGCCTTCTTCTGCAACACGATCGCCCGCGGAAACAGGGGCTGGGTTCCCATCACGCCCGCCCTCAGCATCACCGACTGTGTCGACTGGCCGCCGACTCGCGCCATCGGCGACGAGCCACGCTTCAGCAACTGCCAGTCATGCCACGGCTCCCAGATCCGCGTCGCGCTCGATAGTTCGGCTCGCGCCTACCGCACCGACGTGCAATCGCTCGGCATCAACTGCGAAAGCTGTCACGGCCCGGGCGCCACGCACCTCGCCCGCCTGCGTGATCCCGGGGCCGTGGCGCGCGGCGACGTCGGCATGCGCGCCCTCGCCACCCTCCCGAAGGACCAATCGTTAGGTACGTGCTGGCAGTGCCACGCCCTCAAGGACCAGCTTCGCGCCGGCTACGCGTCGGGCATGCCGCTCGCCGAGTACTACTCGATCCGCCTGCCGCAGCTTGGCGACGAAGCGCTGCTGCCCGATGGACGAACGCGGACGTTCGCGTACCAGGAAGGCCACCTGTACAGCGACTGCTACCGAAACGGCGGCATGACCTGCACGAGCTGTCACGACCCGCACTCGCAGCAATACCGCGACGTCAACGGAACGTCGTTGCCCGGACGCTTCGATGATCACCAGTGCACGAGCTGTCACGCGAGCAAGGCCGACTCGGTTTCACGCCACACGCATCACGCGACCACCTCGCCCGGAAGCCGGTGCACGGCCTGCCACATGCCGTACCTGCAGCAACCGGAGCTCGGCACTTCCATTCCCTACGCGCGCTCCGATCACAGCATCGCGATTCCCCGTCCGGGCGCGGATTCGGCGATGGGCGTCGTCAGTGCATGCAAAGGCTGCCATGCCGACAAGTCGGTGAGCGCGCTCAACGCAAGCGTGCAGCAATTCTACGGCGAACTGAAGCCGTTCCCGCAGGCTGTCGACGCGCTCGCCCGGGCGCGAACTGGTGTCTCGCGGTCCGAAGCCGCGCGATTGCTGCTCACTCCCGGCGAGCGACACACCCAGGCCTTGTTCGCGGGAATGGCCTGGTTCCTCGATCACCAGTTGTCGCGCGACATGCCCGAGCTCGAGCGCGACGTCATCGCGCGCCTCGAGCAGCTCGCGCGCCACGCGGACGACGATGTCGCCGCCATCGCCCTGGCGTCGCTCCATCTCGCGCGAGGCACCGAGCCACGAACGCGTCGCTTCCTCATCGCCACGCTCGATTCGCTGGGCGACCGTGAAACGGGAATCCGTTCCCGCTGGGGCGTGGTGATGGGATACCTCGCCGACAAGGCGCGCGGCGCGGGCGATACCCAAAGCGCGATCGCGCTGTACGGTCGCGCGCGTGAGATCGACCCGGTCAATCCACGCATTCCGCTCAACCTCGGCCTCGCGCTGAACGATGCCGGCGATCATGCGGCGGCCGTGGAAGCATACAACGCATCGCTGTCGATGGACCCCGCGCAACCACTTACGCTCGTCAACCTCGGGATCGCGCTCGCGGCGCGGAACGATTTCGCCGGCGCGCTGGCCGCCTATCGACGCGCGATCGCGCTCAATCCGCGCGAACCACTCGCCTATTTCAACCTCGCGGCGATCTACGCCGGCCGCGCCGCCGCGGACAGCGCGCTCACGAACTTCCTGCACGCGGCCGAGCTGGATCCGTCGCTCGCCATTGCCAACTTCTACGCGTCTCGCCTGCTGCTGGATCTCGGGAACCCTCGTGAGGCATTGCGGCAGCTCGAGACGGGGCTGCTCTTTGATCCCGGCGCGGCGGACGCGCGCCAGATGCGCGACCAACTCCGCCAGCGACTCGGCCGCCAGCCCTGACGCAAAAGCGCTCCTCCGCCTCGTGCGGCTTGTTCAGAGCATGACACCACGAAGTTCACGAAGAAACACGAAGCGCGCGTTGTCTTCGTGTGCTTCGTGTTCTTCGTGGTTAACGTGTTCTGGTTTCGACTAACGCGAACGCGGCTCCGGCGGCTTCTTCGGAGGAGGCGCTGGGGCCTTCGTCGCGGGCGCCGCCTGCTTCATGGGTGGTACCTTCGTCGGCAGCGACGCCAACGCGGCTCGCTTCATCGCGCTCGCCAGCGCGCGTGCCTCGTCCATCGTGAGCGACGTTCGCACACCCTGAAATGCGGTGTCGGTCACCAGCAACGTGATCGACGTGTCCCCCGGGCTGATGGATCGAGCGAGCGCCATCGATCCCGCCGTCACACCGGGACCCGCGACAACAGCCTCCCACTTCACGGAGCGTCCCTTGGCCGGTGCCTTCGCGGCGAGCACGCGCGTCGCCGAGTCGGACCATCGTCGCAGGTCGATGGACAGGATTGTGAAGGCCAGCGATATGCGGGCATCCGCGACGCCCAGCAGGACCGACCCCTGGCCTTTTGTTCTCACCTCGAACGCGAGGTCGCCATAGAGCTGACTGAGGAGAGAACGTTCCCTGGCCTGCGCGCCCGCCGTTGCCCACGGCGACCATAACGACAGGGCGAGGATGGTGAGGGCTGAAACGCGAGGGATGAACTTCATGGCCTGTAAATACTTGTGAACCTCAGGCTAGTGTTCCAGCGAGGGGGTACCCGTATGGCGGAACAGCCGAGTTAGCCCGTATTTTCGAGCCGATTGGCAAACCTACATCTCCGAGGTGCCGATGTCCGCTCGTCAGGTTTTACGCGCGTTGTCATCGCTGGCGTTGCTGGTGGTCCCCACGCTGGGTTTTGCGCAGAACGGAACGGTCACTGGTACGGTCACTGACGCTCGCACCAACACGCCCGTCAGTGGTGCTCGAGTCCAGGCGCTGACGGCAACATCGGTTGTTGCCGCAACGCAATCGAAGGATGACGGGACGTATCGACTCTCCGTCGCTCCGGGGACCTATACCATAGTAGTGAATCGCATCGGGTTCCGGCCCGGCAATGCGAGCGCGACGGTCGCGGCTGGTGGTTCGGCAACGGCAAACGTCGTGATGAGCGAAGCCATCGTGGAACTGAACCCGGTGGTCACGGTGGCGTCGCGCAAGGAAGAAAAAGCGCTCGACGCACCGGCCTCTGTTTCGGTCGTGGAAGTGCGCAGCATCGCGGAAAAGCCGACCGTGACGGCGGCTGGTCAGGTGGAAGGCCTGGCGGGCATCGACGTCAGCAAGGGCGGCATCGCGCAGGCAAACGTTGTGGCGCGCGGCTTCAACAACGTGTTCTCCGGATCGATGCTGATGCTGCAGGACTATCGTTTCGCCGGTGTGCCGTCGCTGCGGGTCAACGTGCCGCTGCTCTCCACGGCCACCAACGAGGACATCGAACGCATCGAGGTGCTGCTGGGTCCTGCGTCGGCGCTGTACGGCCCGAACAGCTCGCATGGCGTGATTCATACCATCACGAAGTCGCCGTTCACGTCGCAGGGGACGATCCTGACCGTCGATGGCGGCTCGCATTCTCTCTTCCGTGCGTCCGGTCGTTACGCCGGCCTGGCCGGCGACAAGGTCGGGTTCAAGGTGTCGGGCGAATACTTCAAGGCCAGCGACTTCGAGTTCACCGACCCGGGTGAGCCGACCGTGTTCCCGGCCGCGGCCCCCCCGGGACGCGCGGGCCAGCCTAACGAACGCGTGTTCGACGTCGAGCGGTGGATCGGCGAGGCGCGGCTCGACTTCCGGCCGAACGACAACTCGGAGTACGTGACCACCTTCGGCACGTCGCAGATCGGCGACGGGCTGGAATACACCGGCGCCAACGGCGCAGCGCAGGCGAGGGGCTGGACGTATCGGAGCTTCCAGCAGCGCGCGCGGATCGGCCGGTTCTTCGCGCAGGCCTTCCTCAATACCAGCAATGCCGGCAACGAGGACAGCCTCGACCTCGGCGGCACGTTCCTCCTCCGCAGCGGCCAGCCGATCGTCGACCAGTCGCGGAGCTGGGCCGCCCAGGTCCAGCACGGTCTCACGTTAGGCTCGAAGTGGGACTTCGTGTACGGCCTCGACTACATCTCCACCAATCCCCGCACCGGGAACACGATCAACGGCCGCAACGAGGACATCGACGACGTCAAGGAAACCGGTGGATACGTCCAGGGAACCTGGCGGATCACGCCGCAGTTCGACTTTCTCGGCGCCATTCGCGTCGACAAGAACGACCAGGTGGACGGCGTGCAGACCTCGCCGCGCGCCGCGCTGATCTGGAAGCCGAACGAAACGCAGAACTTCCGCGTCACCTACAACCGCGCCTTCCAGACGCCGGCGAACTTCACCTGGTTCCTCGACCTGATCCAGGCCCGTAACCTGGGCGGCACCCCGTACAACATCCGCGCGCTCGGGAACCCGCCCAAGACGGGGTGGACCTTCAACCGCAGCTGCGACCCGACCGTCAACGGCGGCTTGTGCATGCGGACGATCTTCACCGGCCAGGCGGGTGAGTCGCAGTGGCTCCCTTCGACGGCATCCGTCGCCTATCCAGGCGCGATTGCCGCCAATTCGACGGCGCTGGTAAATGGACTGGCGCCGGCCATCTCCCAGGGACTCGGCATTTCGATCCAGGCGGCGACCGCGGTGGCGACGAACATCGTCACCTTCCTCGGTTCCCTGCGGCCTAACGCGGCGCAGGTCGGCACCGAGATGCACATGATCGCCCCGGGCTCGCCCAACCTGACGGCCGACCAGGTCGCCGACATCGGGCCGATCAAGGCGTCGTTCAACAACACCTGGGAAGTCGGTTACAAGGGAATCCTCGGCAACAAGTTCCGCCTCGCCATCGACGCGTGGCACGAGAAGCGCGGCGATGTGGGCAACCCGGCCGGCCTGGCCACGCCCAACATTTTCTTCAACCGGAACACGCTGAACACGTACCTGTCGACGGCGCTCGTGCCGGCGATCACGGCCTCGTTGCAGGGACCGCCGTTCAATTATCCTCCGGCGCAGGCGGCCGCCATCGCCGCGCAGTTCGCGCCGCAGGTCGGTGGCGCGGTTTCCACGTCGCTTGCCCCGCTTCCGCTGGGCATCGTCTCGTTCAACGACAACACGTTCGCCAGCGCGCGCGACGTGTTCGCCACGTACACGAGCTACAACAAGACGATCACGGTGAACGGCATCGACCTCGCGGCGGACTTCGTCGCCAACGCGAACTGGACGTTCACCGGCACGTACAGCTGGGTCGATAACGACGTCTGGCCCGAGGTCACGTCGAGCAACAACCTGCCGTTGATGCTCAATGCACCGAGCGACAAGTCGGCGCTCACGACGACGTACCGCAGCACGTCGGGGAGCTGGGGCGCTGACGCGCGCGTCAGGTTCACCAACAAATATCCGGTGAACTCCGGTGTGTATGCGACCGGCGTCGACTTCCCGTTGCCGGGACAGGCAGGCACCTATCGCTACGATGACGTCACGGCCGCGACCGTCTTTGACGTCGGCGTGAACTGGAGGCTGCAGCCCGCGGGGAATGCGATGCTGCTCTCCGCGCGCGTCGAGAACCTGTTCGACGAGAAGTACCGCACGATGCCGGGGCTGCCGATCATCGGAACGATGTTCGTCACACGACTGCAGTATTCGTTCTAGGCAACAGACACGAGGCACCAGGCACCAGAGGCGGGCATCAGGGGTCTCTTCACCTGATGCCCGCATCTGCTGTCTGGTGCCTCTAGCCTGATCCCCGAATCTGTTGCCTGGTGCCTGATGCCTGTTGCTCTGGGTTAGGTGTGCATCCATTACTCGACATAACAGCGCATCCCGTTGTGGGCCACCGGGGCAATGCCGCGCATGCCCCCGAAAACACGATCGAATCATTTCGCCAGGCAGTAGACATCGGCGTCGACGCACTCGAGCTCGACGTCCGGCTGAGCGCGGATGGCCACGTGGTCGTGATCCACGACCCGATTCTCGATCGCACGACGAATCACTCCGGTCGTGTCGACCGCCTGACGCTGGCCGAGCTGCAGCGCGCCGATGCCGGAGCCCGATTCACGAAGGACGGAGGGAAGAGCTGGCCGTATCGCGGAAAGGGCATCGTCGTTCCGACGCTCGACGACGTCCTCGCCACGTTTCCATCGACGCCGCTGCTGATCGAGATCAAAACGGCGGCCGCTTCTGGAGCTGCGCGTGCCGCCATCGAGCGGCACGACGCGACACACCGCTGCATCGTGGCATCATTCGACGAGAACGCGATGCAAGCGTTCGCGGGGAGCGGCATTGCCGTGGGCGCGAGCCGGCGCGATACGGCGGCATTGCTCTGGCGTGCGCTGCTTGGTCTCCCGCCGTCCCGTGTCAGCTTCGATGTGATGTGCATGCCGCCGGAATACCACGGCTTTCCCCTGCCGGTGGGCGGTTATGCGAGCATCCTCGCGCCGCTGGGCGCACCGGTGCACGTGTGGACGATCGACGATCCACGGGAAGCGGCACGGCTCCGGGCGAGCGGCGTTTGCGGGATCATCTCCAACGATCCGGCGGTCATCCTCGCCGGCCGCCGTTCTCGTTAGGTACCGTCAGCCCCGGATGAACTCTCCGCGACGACCCGGTCGGCGAACACCGGCCGCGGCAACGTCGTCGCGGGTGCGTCTGCGGCGTCGAGCGAGAACGAGAACGTGATGCCGCGATCCGCGTTGCGCCGGGCCGAGATCTCGCCGCCGTGCGCCTCGAGGATCGTACGGCAGATGCTGAGGCCAAGGCCCATGCCATCCGGCTTCGTCGTGAAGAACGGCTCGAACATCTTCTCGAATGCGGCATCGGAAACGATGGCGCCATGGTCGCTGACGGAGACGACCACCTGTCCATTCGAAGCCGCGGTCGTCACGCGAATCTCCCGGTCACTGACGCCGTCCGCGCCAATAGCGTCCGCCGCATTCATCAGGATGTTGAGCACGACCTGCTGGAGCTGCACGCGATCGCCGCGCACGCCGGGAAGGTCCGGCGCCAGCGTGACGGCAGTCGTCATGCGCCGCTCGACCAGGTTGTGGTGCATGAGCTTCAGCACCTCGCTCACGATGACATTGATGTCGACGACCGCTTCTTCGCCACGGCCCTTGCGAAGGAGCTGGCGCATCCGGCGCAGCACATCGTCGATGCGCTGGCTGTCGCTCGTGATGTCGCGAAGCAGCTCGCGGATCTGCGCCACGCCGCCAGGCTGCTGGTCGAGCAACCGCTGCGCGACGTACGCATTCGTGGTGATGGCCGCGAGAGGTTGGTTCACCTCGTGAGCCAGCGAGCCGTTCAGCGCACCAAGCGTCATCGCCCGGCTCGCATGCGCCAGTTCATCGCGTAACTCGCCGGCCCGGCTCTCGGCGCGCTTCCGGTCGGTCACGTCGCGCACGAGACTGAGAATGCGGTCGCGCTCCGTGCGAACCGCGCGGACCTCGTAGAACCGGTCCTCATCGCCAAGGTGCAGCGAATACTCCATGGTGGCCGGTTCTTCCGAGCGCAGCGCGGCTTCAAGCAGCGCGCCAACCCGCGCCGCGAGTTCCGGGGGGAGCACCTGCGCGTAGTGCCGCCCGATGAAGGCACTCGGGGGCGCCAGCAGCCCGCGTTCGTTGCCGTAGAACTCGAGGTACACACCCGACGCATCCATCAGGAAGATCCAGTCGGGCAGCGCTTTGAGGATGGCGCGCTGCCGCGCCTCGGCTTCCTTGCGCGCAGTCGTATCCAGTCCGGCCAGCAACAACACGTCTTCGCCACCTACGGGCACGAACTCGGCCGAAAAGACGACCGTGGACTCCCGCCCGGAGCTGTGCCGCACGCGCATCTCACGCGCCGTCAGCCGTCCGTTTCGGGTCAATACGTTCCGCAAAACCTCGCGGTCCGCCGGGTCCAACCAGATGCCGGCGCCGAGCGGCGCTCTGCGCACCAGTTCATCCCGGTCGTATCCGGTGAGCGACTCGAACGCGGCGTTCACGTCGAGGAATCCGCCGTTTTCGAGGGAAATGATCGCCTTGGCGCAGGGACTCGAGCGGAACGCGATCGAGAATTTCTCCTCGGACTTCCTGAGGGCGCGCTCCGCGCGCAGTTGCTCGGTGACATCGCGCGCCATCCCGCGAACGATCGGCGTCGCCACCCCGCTGACGCGGAGCGAATTGCGGTACGACCAGACACGACGCGCGCCGGTGCGAGTCACCACCTTCACGAGCCCACGCGCGACGAGGTTCCGCTGGATGACGCTGATGTATTCGGTGAGCTCATTCCGTACCTCGGGAGCCAGTAGGTCCCTGAGGTTCATCCGCAGCAGGTCCTCGACTTCATAACCCAGCAACCTGGCGGCAGAGCGGTTGAACGAAAGAATCCTGCCATCAAGGTCGTGCGTGCAGATCAGGTCTTCGCTGTGCTCGACGAGGTCACGGTACTTGTCCTCACTCGCACGGAGAAGTTTTTCGACCTCGATGCGCTGCTCCATCTCGCGTTGCAGCGCCGTGTTCTCCTCGGTGGCCTCACGCGTGCGATCGACGCTCTCCCGGAGCGCGAGTTCTGATCGCTGGTGCGCCTCGACGAGCAACAGGATCATGCCGAGGCAGATCCCGCAGAGCAGGAAAACGTCGAGGTACATCAGCCTGACGATTGCCACCAGGACCGGACGACCAGCGCTTAACTGTCCCGGATTGAAGACCGTAGTGAGCAGCCCACCGGCGTACACACTCTGCGTAATCCCGTAGCCAAGGAAGCAGAACGTGGTCAGGAGCGTGGCCGATGACTTTCTGACCCGCATGCGCTGGAAGAACACCCACGCCGAGAAGAGCAGCGCTCCGCCGAGAATCAGCGTGCGCGCGCCGTTGCGAAAAGCGAACCCAAGGAACGGCTGGTCGGACCACTTGAGCGACCACGCAAACGTGATCACGCCGAGAACGAGCGCGATAACTCCGCCTGTGATCGCCGTACGTCTCGTCGGCGAACCGGGTGACCTGAAACTCATGGCCCCGAAGACGAGCATCGGGGCGACCATGAAGCCGAGGATCACCGCAAGCAGGACGACGGCGCCTTGCGTCACCGTCCATCCGCGGGGGAATGCCAGGGCCACCCAGCCCACAGCGAGAAACAACGCGGACAGCGTCCACGCGCCGACCCACCATCGGTTGTATTCCTGGCGGTGAAGCCGCGTGTTTAGCGACCACAGCAATACAGCCAGGAATGCTGTTACGAAAAACTGTGCCCCCGCGAGCGCCCGCACTGTCCCCATGACCTTCTTATACGACGAGGGTTTTTCGGGAGCAAGGATTGATCGCACCAAACGTGCGACCGAAGGGCAGGTAGTAGTGCCCGTTAGCCCCTTGCGGGACGTCCGGCACTCCACGAAGGGAGCGCGTCCTCGACCCTCGGGATGATCTCCATCGCGGCATCGCGCGCGATGGACTCGGCGGCGTCGATGCGGCGCCTCCACGCTTCCGTCGTGTAACCAGGCGCGCGGCGAATCGGCACGACAATGCGCACCAGCGCCTCCTCGGAGCGACCCCAGGCAACAGCGTCGCGCAGCAGGTCCCACTTCACGGTGTACTCGTTATGCGCCACGCGGCCGCGACCCTGGTACCAGTAATAGACCAGGGCCTGGCTTTTTCCATTGGCGAGGATGTAGCGATTCACCGTCACCCGACGCCCCTGCACCATGAAGTCGGCCTTTCCCGACTCCACCGTCTGCCAGCCGATGCTGGGCAGGCAGTTTCGCGGTGAGTGAATCGAACGGCCCGTCGCCTGCTTCTGGTAATAGCCCACGTAGACCGAAAACGCGGTGGCCGAGTCGGGACCATAGGTCCGAAAGACGTAATCGGTGACCGCTGCCGCCTTGCGGTCGGCGTCGGTCATGTCGCGATCGCGGCCCGCGGTGTTTGCCAGGGCGATGGGCATCAGGCGCAACGACCCGACGAGTGGGGCCGTGTGCTGCGGCCTGACGCCGAGCAGCAGGAGCGAGCCGGCGAGCATGACGGCAGCCGGGGCGAAGGGCCGCGCCTCACGCATGCGACGCTCCACTCGTCAGGCGCCGCTCGATGCGGATCACTCCCATCGTCAGCGCGGCGAGGATCGCGAACGCGACCAGGAACAGCAGCCATCCCTCGGTGATGTGCGTGAAGCCGTCAGCCAGCGAAGGATCGACAAATGCCACCAGGAAGCCGGTAATGAAAACGCGCACACCGTTCACGAGCACGGCCACCGGGATCGCCAGCGCGACGATGGAGAGCCGCGCCCACGGACTTCGCAGGAAGACGCCGCCCAGCAGCACGCCGATGCTCAGCAACGCAGTGAGCGACCGCAGTCCGCTGCACGCTTCCGTGACGAAAAGGTCGTGGCCGGGGAGGCGAATGACGTTTCCGTCGAGGTGCACCGGTAAGCCGCGCCACGACAACAGCGCAGCACCCAGGCTCGAGGCCTTGAGTTGGAGCGGCAGTGCAAGCGACCCAAGCACCGCGTCAGGCAGCGGGACGGACAGCGCCAGCAGCGCGGCCGGCAGCCACCAGGCCAGCACCTGTCGCATGCCCCACGCGTAGATCACCAGCGCCGTGAGCGCGAGAAACATCGACGATCGCGACAGGAATGGATCGGCCGCGAGCGCCGCGACGTAACGAAGCGCAACGGCCACGACGAGAATCGCCAGTCCGAGCGTGCCGTTGGGCGTCGCGTCAGGGTCGAGCCCGCGACGCCAGGCGAGGTAGAAGGCGAGTGGCACGAGCAGCAGACCGTGGCCAGCCTCGGGATCGTTCCACCATGTCGTCGTCGTGTTGACGAACGGCTGGGCGAACAGCACGGCGAACGCGATGACGGTGGCGGCGAGTGCGACCCGAGCGAACGCCGATTCGGGAAGCTTGATCGGCGCCTGGCGCGCGATCGTTGAAGCACCCATCAGGGAACGCGCATCCCGTTGCAGTCACCGGTATGCCACGTACGAAGCGATTCGACCGCAGTGATGTAGAACCGCGTTCTGGGACCTATTGGAGCGCTGTCTTGCGGCACGCCACGCTGCTTCACGCTGGGTGTGTCGGTCACGATGGCCCCGATGAAGACGCCGAACATCGGTCGCCCGACCCAGACGGAGTTCCAGCGATAACGATCCTGAAGCGAAGACCGGCCCTGCCAGGAGCCTGTGAGTTTAAGGAGTTGCTTCGTGCCGCACGGCTGGAATTGGGAGCTGTTGTCGTCGCGCTTGTAGTAGCCCGAGTATCGTTGCGGCTCGATCGCCTTGGCAGGCGCCGGCGGCCGCGCCGGCTGGGGCGCCGAAGCGGCCCGGCGCGCCGAGTCGGCGGCTGCTTTGGGGCTCGACTTGGTGAAAACCTTGTCGCTTCCCGGGGCGCCACAACCGCATAACGCACACAGGATCAACGACTTAACTGCTATTCTTGCTGTCACGGCGATCGGAAGACTGGGGTCGTGAGGCTGCGCGGACAACTTCGCTTGGGGGCACCCATAAGGACGAGTGGCCCCGTTCCCCGTTGCCGCCTCCGTCAACCAAGATCTCCGCGCTTGGCCATGCGCGACGCCAGGTCCGCGGCGCGGAAGGCCAGTGCCTGGATCGTCAGGGTCGGCTGGCCACGGCCGGACGTCACGAACGAGCTGCCGTCGACGATGAAAAGGTTTCGGACGTCGTGCGCGCGGTGCGAGGCGTCCACGACCGACGTCCGCGGATCGTTCCCCATCCGGCAGGTGCCTAACAAGTGCACGGCCTGCCCGGGATCGTCGCCGGGCGGTCCGCCCCACGTGCGCTTCGCGCCCGCCGCCTTGAGCAACTCGATGCTCCGGTCGAACATGTACTTGTAGAGCTTGAGGTCCGCATCGTGCTCCTTGAAGGTCACGCGGATCGCGGGCAGGCCCCAACTGTCCTTCGCTTCGGGATCGAGGTCGACCTGGTTCGTGGGCGACGGCATCTGGGTCACGTGACCCCAGCAGTGCGAGATGCGCGTGTGCAATTGCCGGAGCTGCTTCTTGTAGTCCGCGCCCCACTGCGGTCCGTCCGGCGGCATGTTGAGCGCGGACAGGAGCGGCGGGAACGGATAGCGGAAGTCGAATCCACCGCCGCCGTAGTGTCCCTTCGTGTGCAGGTCGTACGTATCGAGCACGATCCGTGTCACCGGCGGCCCCTTGAATCCGTTCACTTCGTGCTCGAATTCGGCGCCCGCGCCGGTGTTGCCGTTGAACATCAGGTGCTTGCCGACCATGCCGCTGCTGTTCGCCAACCCGTCGGGAAAGCGGTTCGTCTTCGACATCAGCAGCAGGCGCGGTGTTTCGCCGCCGTTGGCGCACAGGAACACCGCCCGCGCGCGCTGGCGCACTTCGCGCCGGTCCGGGTTGAAATACACGACGCCGGTGACGCGACCGCGGTCGTCGGTTTCCACGTTCCGGACCTTGCACTCGGTGCGAAGCTCGCAGCGGCCGCTGGCCACTGCTTCCGGCACCATCGTGAAGTTCGTGCCGGACTTTGCGCCCCACTCGCACGGGAAATACCAGCAGAAGCCGCAGTTGTGGCACGCTTCGCGTCCGTTGTACGGGCGCGACGCGATCGCCATCGGCGCCGGCAATGCGCGCCAGCCCATCTTCTTCGCCGCCACCTCGAGCAGCACGCCTGGGCCGGTGATGTCGAGCGGCGGCATGGGGTACTGCCGCGAACGACGTCCCTCGTTAGGGTCCAGGCCGCCCTGCCCCGAGACCCCGATCGCCCACTCCACCGCCGTGTAATACGGCTCGAGCTCGTCATACGTGATCGGCCAGTCCGCCATCGCCGCGCCGGGGACTCCGCCGTGCCGCGAAAACTCGTTGAAGTCGCCCGGGCGGAAGCGCCAGTAATTCGCGGCGAAATGCATGCTGCTCCCACCCACCGCGTTGGCGTACAGCAACCCGTGGCGCGGTTCCGCCTTGTCCTTCGCCGTCTTCCGCCAGGTCTGGATGTGCGCCGGAGGCGTGTTCGCGTACTGGTTGTTGAAGACCGTCGCGAATTCGTCGTGGTGGAAATCGGCGCGAGTGTACTGCTTCCCCTGCTCGAGCAGCACGACGTTGTGGCCGAGCCGGGTCAGCTCACGCGCCACCGACCCGCCGGCGGGTCCGGATCCGACGACGATGAAGTCCACTTCGTCATTCACGTCGAAGCGGCGGCCCTGGGTGCCCTGGCCCTGGATCCTGGTCATGCGTCACCGCCTAACAAGGCGCGGCGGTTGGCCGGCTGGTCATACCACGAAAAGGGCGGCTTGAACTCCATCGCCTCGACCTGGCCGACGAGCTTCCAGCCGATGAAGTCCTTGTTGCCGCCGTGTTCCGGCAGTGAGAACATCCCGGCAAGCGTGGCAAAGCGCATGATGCCGAAGAACGGCGTCTTTTCGATCGATTTCAGGACCTCATCCTGCTGCGCCGGCGTCAGCGCCGAGAGGCGGGTCTGGCCGCGCACCTTCGCGCCGACGTCGTTGGGAAGTTTTGCCAGCCCCGCGGTAAACATCGGCTGTTGATCCTTCGCCCACGTGGTAAGACCGCGGTCGATGAAGTAGACCACGCCTGCCTCACGAGCGCCCGGCGTATCGTCGGTCGGGATGATCCGGCTCGCGAACGCCTCGACTTCGGCCGCCTGTTCCGGCGTGAAGAACTGCAGGGCCGGTTGTGCCTGCTTCACCTGTTGCGCCGCGTGCGCGATCGCTTCACTGCGGTCCGCAACATCGGCCAGGAGCCAGACAGCCCCGAGCGAACCAACGGTGGCTACGAAATCACGACGGGACAATGAATCCTGCATCTGTCTCCCGATTCCTGGTCAGGATGAAGCTAGGGCGAAGCACCCCCAGCGAAAAGTCGCGCTACGTCGCCATCCGCATGATTGCGTCCCACTCCGCCTTCCTCACCGGGGACACGGAGAGACGTCCGATGCGCAGCAGCGCCATTCCCGCCAGTTCCTTTCTCGCGCGGAGTTCCGGAAGCGGAATTGGTCGCGGCAGCGGACGCACCGCGCGCAGGTCGACCATGAACCACGTCGGGTCACTCGGATCGGAGCCAGGATCGAAATGCGGATCCTTGCGATCGAGCGCCGTGTGATCAGGGTATCCCTCGCGCACGACCTCACAGATTCCGATGATCGCCGACGGTTCCGCGTTGGAGTGATAGAAAAACACTTCATCGCCCAGCTTCATGCCGTCGCGCATGAAGGTCCGTGCGGTGTAGTTGCGCACACCGTCCCAGAACGTGGTACGATCGGGACGCGCGAGGAGATCGTCGAACGAAAACGTTCCGGGCTCCGACTTCACGAGCCAGTGGCGTTTCTCACCCGGCGTGCGCGGGGCGAAAACCCACTCCCACGAACTGCCTTCGCGCATCGGACCGGCCTTCGGCCGCGGCGATACCGGCCTTTTCTTCTTTACCGCCACGGGCGTCAGGGGCGTGACTGCTGGATCGCGTCGCGCTGCCGGACTTCGAGCGGTTCAGCCGCACCGGCACCTAACGCTCGCTGGGGTTGCTCGGTGAGCACGCGCGTGACGTACCGTTGACCCTCGCCGACACGCTCGAGCTCCACGGCGACGGCGTCGACCGCCTGCTCGAGCCGGTTCAGGCGGTCCGTCAGTTCGGCTGGCATTTCCTGCGAAAAAGGAGCGGGGCGCCGCCAGATCCGCCGCGCCTGCGCAATGGCCAGCGGCAGCATCACCAGCACGATGAACATCCCGCCGAGGAACCACGCTTCTTCGGGAGGACCGCGCCTCACGATGTTGACCGGGGGTGGTTCGTACGTCGCGCCAGGTACCGCCGCCGCGGCCGCGACGCGCTGTTCCGCGGTCGCGATCTCCTTGTCGAGCGATGCGATGCGCGCGTCCGTGTCCCTGATGCGCTGTTCGATGCCTGCTCGCGCCGCCCCGTCGGTCAGCGGTACGTCGCTCAGCTGGTCCGTCAGGTTCTCGCGCCGATTCTCGGCATTCTCCAGTTGATTGCGCAGCTCGTTGCGTTGGGCGCGCGCGGCCTCGAGCATCTGCGCCGCGGTCGCGGGGCCACCTCGGATGACGGTCGTGCCGCCTGGCCCCTCGATCACGATAGGTGTCGGAGGAGGAGTGGGAGCCGGTACGGCTTGCAGGTGCATGACAGTCATTTCGCAGTTTATCTCGGAGCCAGGAATGTGCCCTGGGATAATCCGTACGACCCCGGAAAATGGCGCGTTTCACCAGGTCGCATCTCACCCGCAACGTGCCCGATTAGAAGGAACTTCGCCAGCCCACGGCCTTCACTCGGCGGCCTATCCGCGGCCCGTCCGAGGGCTACAATCCCCCGATGCTGCTCGGCGACCTCTTCGACATCTCCCTCGCAGGGAGATCCGATTCCGTGGGGCTGGTGCACACGCGACCCGATGGCGGGCTCGAAGAACTGACCTTTGGCACACTACGCGCTCGCGCAGCAAGGCTCGCAGCCGCGTTGAGGGGACGAGGAGTGGCCGACGGGGATCGCGTCGCGGTTTACCTGGCGAATCGAGCGGAGTTCATCGACCTGTTCCTGGCGTGTGTGCGCTCCGGGTTCGTGCTGGTCCCGATCAACGTGATGTACCGGGAGCGCGAAGTCGCCCACATCGTGGGCGACGCCGAGCCCGCGATCATTGTGACGACGCGTTCGCTCTTTGGCCTGTTCCCCACCGGCGCCCCACTGGTCGACGTCGACGAGTTGTCGCGTGAGGCGGCCGGCTCAACTCCTGCCGTTGACCGGCCTGGCATCGACGGCGACGCGCCGGCGGCGATCGTGTACACGTCGGGCACGACCGGCCGCTCGAAGGGCGCCGTACTCTCGCACAACAACTTCGCTGCCAACGCCACGGCATTGACGACGTGCTGGCGCATAACGAGCGACGACCGGTACCTGGCCGCGCTGCCGCTCTTCCACGTGCATGGCCTCGGCAATGGCGTCTGCTCGTGGCTCGTCAGCGGGTGCCGCATGCGATTGGTGGAACGCTTCGACGCCACGCAGGCGCCCGAGTGGTTCGAGCAGTTCCAGCCCACGCTGTTCTTCGGCGTTCCAACGATTTATGTAAGGCTTCTCGAGCTACCGCTCGAGATAGCGCGTGGCGTTGGAAGACGGATGCGGCTATTCGTTTCGGGTTCGGCGCCGCTACCGGCACACGTCCTCGAGGCGTTTCGCGAACGATTCGGACATACGATCCTCGAGCGGTACGGCATGAGCGAGACGTTGATGCTGACGTCGAACCTGGTCGAGGGTGAGCGTCGCGCCGGAACCGTCGGGTATCCGTTGCCGGGGGTTTCGCTCTCGGTACGGGGTGCGACGGGTGAAGTCGGTGAAGTCTGGGTAAAAGGACCGACCGTCTTTTCCGGGTACTGGCGTAACGCGGACGCGACAGCGGCCGCGTTTCACGATGGCTGGTTCGCCACGGGCGACATCGGGCAACTCGACTCGAGCGGCTGCCTGACGCTTCGCGGACGCGCCACGGAGCTCATCATCTCGGGTGGCTTCAACATCTATCCGCGCGAGATCGAAGAGGTCCTGCTCGAACAGGACGGCGTGCGCGAAGCGGCCGTGGTGGGAACGCCTGACGAGCGAAGGGGCGAAGTGCCGATCGCATATGTCGTGACCGATGGCGACGTTGACATGGAACGGCTTCGCGAGCGATGCGCGCAACTGCTGGCGTCATTCAAGGCGCCGCGCGTCGTGGTCCGCGTCGAGTCGCTGCCGCGAAACGCCATGGGCAAGCTGCAGAAGCACCTCCTTCCATCTCCTCCCGCGTGAATCCAGCGATCCTGTCGCTCATCGCGCTGTTGGTCGCCCTCGGCCTGTCGATGGCGACAAAGCTCAACGTGGGCGTGCTTGCCATGGCGTTCGCGTGGCTCATTGGCACCTACGTGGCGGATTGGAAGGTCGAACAGGTCGCGGCGGGATTCCCGTCGTCGCTGTTTCTCACGCTCACCGGCGTCACGCTCCTGTTCGCGCTGGCGGAATCGAACGGGACCCTGGAGCGGCTGGCGCATCGTGCCGTGGGATTGGCGCGCGGACGGACCCGTCTCATTCCCATCATCCTGTTCGTCGTCGCGTTCGTGTTGTCGTCGGTCGGACCCGGCGCGATCACCACGGTGGCGCTCCTGATCCCGATGTCGATGGCCATTGCCACGCGGGCCGGCGTGCCGCGATTCCTGACGGCGCTCGCGGTGGCGAATGGCGCCAACGCGGGGAACCTCTCACCCATCAGCTCGATCGGGATCATCGCCAACACGAAGATGGCCGGTGTCGGCCTGGGCGGCCATGAAGGGAAGGTGTGGCTGGCAAACCTGCTCGCCCACGTGCTGGTCACGGCCGGCGCTTACGTCTTGTTAGGCGGTTGGAGGCTTGTGCCGGCGCCGCCGGCAGGCGGCGCCGTTCAAACGGCTACGTTCGAGCGGCGCCACTGGGCCACGATCGCCGTGATCGCGGCGTGGATCACGGGCGTGGTCGGGTTCCAGCTGAGCGTCGGCTTGGCGGCGTTCCTCGCCGCTTCGGTACTGGTGCTGATGGCGGTGGCCGACGAGTCGGTGGCGATGAAGCGCGTGCCGTGGGGGGTGATCGTGATGGTCTGCGGCGTCACGGTGCTGATCGCCGTCCTGGAGAAGACCGGCGGCATGGAGCTGTTCACGTCGATGCTGGCGCGACTGGCCGGTCCGGCAACCATCAACGGCGTGGTGGCGTTCGTCACGGGCCTCATCTCGAGCTGGAGCAGCACGGCGGGCGTCGTCTTGCCGACCTTCCTGCCCACCGTGCCCGGCCTGGTGGAAAAGGTGGGCGGAGGCGACCCGCTCGCCGTCGCGTTGAGCATCAACGTGGGATCGGCGATGGTCGACGTCTCGCCCCTATCAACGTTAGGCGCCTTGTGCGTGGCGACCGTGGCCGACAGCGCCGAGGCGAAGACGCTCTTCCGGCAGCTGCTGACGTGGGGGCTTTCGATGGCAGTCGTCGGGGCAATCCTGTGCCAGGTGTTTGCCGGGCTGCTCGCGAGGGTGTGACGGGACGAAACGCTGGCTGCTAGTTGCTGCACGCTGGTACTGGTTGCCCAGCTGGTGCTGGATTTAACTGGAAGTACCCTGCACCAGCACACAGGACCAGCTCCAGCGTGCAGCAATCAGCAACCAGCCTTCTATGCACCTGATGCGTCTTTGCCTGCTTTTGCTCGCAGTGGCCGTCTCAACGCCGCAGGATCCCGGGCCAACGATGACGGGCGAACCGGTCGCAGATTCCGCGGCCGTTGCTCGCGCGGCCTACGCACGCGCCACCGCGGCTCTTCGCGCGAACAACCTCGCCGCCGCCCGGCGGGAGACGGCCCGGGCCGCGCGCGCGTGGCCGACCCAGGCGGCGTACCACTGGGCCCGGGTCGTCGTTGGGCTCCGCATGCGTGACACCGCCGCCGTCCTCGACGCCCTGACTCGTTATGCAGACCTCGGGCTCGGTCGGGACCTCACGGCCGATACGACCCTCGCGCGGTTGGCCGGCCTTCCGTCCTTCCAGCAAGTGAAGGCACGCCACGACGCGCAACGCGCGCCGATCAGGCGCGGCCGCGTGGCGGCCGTGCTGCCCGACTCCACCTTCTTTCCCGAAGGCATGGACGTCGATCCTCGATCCGGGTTCGCGTATGTCACGAGCGTTCGCCATGCCACGATCGCCGAGCTGACGCCGCACGGCGACTACGTGCGCGAGCTTTTTCCTCGCAGCGGCGTGGGGCTCGGCGCCATCCTTGCCGTGCGCGTCGATGCGCCGCGCAATGTCCTGTGGGCGACGACGTCGGCGGTGCCTCAATCGGCCGGATACGCGCCCGCCGACTCCACGCGCCACATGCTGCTCCGCATCCGGTTGCCGGAAGGCGAGATCGAGCGCCGCTGGGAGGTGCCGCCCTCGCCGGCGGGTCATACGTTAGGCGACGTGGCCATCGGCCCCCTGGGCGACGTCTTCATGAGCGATTCGCGGGATCCGGTGCTCTACCGTCTTCCCGCGGACAGCAGTGAACTGGTGCCGATCCGGCACCCGCTCTTTCGCTCGCTCCAGGGCATCGCGCCGGCCCCGGGCGCGCGCGTGGTTTTCGTTGCCGACTATTCGCACGGCCTGATCAAGGTCGACGTCATCTCCGGTGAGATCATTCGCCTTGCCGATGCGCCGGGTTCGACGTCGCTCGGATGCGACGGCATCACCTGGCACGATGGCGCGATCATCGCGGTGCAGAACGGCGTCTCGCCGCCGCGCATCATGCGCTTCCAGCTGGATAGCGCGTGGACGAAGATCGTCAGCGCCGAGGTCCTGGACCGCAACATTCCGGTCGCGGATGAACCCACGATCGGCACGATGCTGGGCGACGAGTTCGTCTACGTCGCGAACAGCCAGTGGGAGAAATACACCGAAACCGGCGAGCGTATTCCGCGGACCGCGTTGCGGCGACCGGTCCTGATTGCGGTGCCTGTCAAATAGCTGGTTGCTGGTGCTGGTCTGCATCCAGCATCCAGCGTGCAGCAACCAGCAACCAGCTTCTGTACGTGTTGCAGCAATCAGCAGTCGGCGATTATGGCTGCACCGTCGGCTTCAGGTATTTCGCATACCACGCCAGATACCGCTCATACCGATCCTTCTGGTACGAAGGCAGCGCGATCCCGTGGTTCTGGTTCGGGTAGACGATCAACTGCGTATCGATCCCCTGGCTCTTGAGCGCCATGTACATCTGCTCGCTCCCGGTGATCGGCACGTTCATGTCGTTCTCACCGCCCAGGAACAGCGTCGGCGTCTTGATCTTGTTGGCCTGCCAGAACGGGTACGACAGCTTGTCGTACAGTTCCTTGTTCTCCCACGGCTTCCCGACCTCGTTGTCCCACTGGAAGATGTACTGGTCGGTTCCGTACATCGTCGTCTGCAGCGCGCTCCCCGCGCCGCTGGTCGCCGCCTTGAAGCGCGTGGTCGTCGCGATCGTGTAGTCGGTCAGGATGCCGCCATAACTCCAGCCACCGATCCCGAGTCGCGTCGAGTCGGCGACGCCCGTGGCGACCGCGTGATCGACCGCCGCCAGAAGGTCCTGAACCTCCTTGTTCCCCCAGTCGGCGTAGATCGCCTTCTGGTAGTCCTGGCCGCGCCCTGAACTGCCACGGTAGTTCACCGCCAGCACGACGTACCCGTTCGCCGCGAACAGCTCGCGCTCGAAGCTGAACGAGTGCTGGTCCTGCCCGTTAGGCCCGCCGTGGATGCGCAGCACCGTCGGGTACCGCGTGCCCGCCTTGTAGCCCGCGGGCTTCACCATCAGGCCGTTGACGGTCGTGCCGTCCTTGCCCTTCGCGGAGAAGTCCTCGGTCGCGCCGAGGTTCACCGTCTCGAGC
>Ga0111538_10001623_pt1 | contig 31631 bp, 28 predicted proteins | sample SoiMethybrSBSTD1_FD_79669 | JGI IMG/M metagenome (GOLD analysis project Ga0111538, IMG submission 79669) | Bulk soil microbial communities from a Populus tree surrounding site in Tennessee, USA - Soil MetaG P. TD hybrid SBSTD1 (version 2)... | ecosystem: Environmental > Terrestrial > Soil >... | reverse complement strand
GGCGCGTTGCTGTGTACGCCGATTCAGCGTCGCCTCCTTACCGATGTTGGCGGCCGCAATTCGGCCTCCGGCCCCGGCGGCCTGGTGCAGAAGTCGGTCCGTGGCCAATCGATGGCGTGGCGTCGTGGGAGCCGCGGCTAAGCAGGGAGTCGTTCACGTGCACGGAGACCCACCACGCCGACTCCGGGGCTGCGACTTTCGAGGCCGACAGGCGTCGGGCGCCGAAGTTTGATGAGCTTGTACTGAAGTTTGCGGGACCGGCCCGCTCTAGCCGCCGGAGGCGGCGGCTAGATGCGGAGCTCGGCGGCGGCCGGATCGAAGTCGGGAGAGTCGCGAAGGGCTTCGAAGGTCCGCTCACCGTCCTGGTCGGCGAGGAGCAGGCGGACGTAGAGGCGATCCCCGACGACCGCGGCGCTGGTCAGCACGACCAGCGTCGGCGTGAAGGCAATCGCCCCCTGAAGCACATTGTCGATGGCGTCACGGATGGCGGCTCGCACCTGGCTCTGGTCCTCGGCGTCCTCGACCGCCACAGACGTCGTCACCTCGACGAGGTACGCGGAGGCGGGCACGCCGGACACCACCACCAGGCCCAGGGCAATGGCCGCGATCAGTCGCCGCATGGGGACCTCAGTCCCGGGCGAGGAGCTTGCCCAGGAGGAACCCGACGCCGATGGTGATGGCGATGGCCTGGAGTGGGTGGCTTCGCACGTAGCGGCGAGCGTCGCGACCCCATGCCTCCATCGGCTGTCCGGTCAGTCGCTCCACGTGCGCATCCATATCGCGGGCGTACTCGCCGGCCCGGTCCGCCATCTCCTGCGCCCGCGCCTGCGCGTAGGTCCCTGCTCGCGTCGCCGCGTCCTGGGCCTCTCCGGCCAGGCGTCGCGCGTTCCGCTGCGCCGTATCGCTCATGCTCTCGAGCCGCCGATCGTCCATGACTTCCTCCTTGTGACGTTGACGTTGTCGAACCTGCGACTTCTATGCCATTGGGCGCGCACGCCGCAGTCGTCCGCTCTCGAGCAATGCGTCCAGGGATTGCGGGTGATGAAAGAACGAGGCCAGCGGATCGCCGACGTGGGCGAGTCGCTCGCATGTGTTCCTCAGATGGAGCTCCTCCGGATAGAACGGGCGCTCCAGCTCGGCCCACTCGATGGGCGTGGCCACCGGAGCACCGGGGTACTCGCGGACACCGTAGGGGCCGACCAGCGTCGCCCCGCGGTGATTGCGATGCACGTCGATGAGGATCTTGCCGCGCCGTCGGGCGCGGCGCATGTCGAGCGTGAAGAGCCGAGGCTCACGCGCACGGGCCAGGCGCGTGATCGTCTCGGCAGCGGTGCGGACCTGCTCGAAGCTGTAGTGGGGCTCCAGGGGCACCATGACGTGCAACCCCCGGCCGCCGGTCGTCTTGACCCAGGCCCTGATTCGAAAATGTCGGAGCAGATCGCGCACGAGCAGGGCCGCGTTGCGCACTTCGCGGAAGGCGATCTCGATCGGATCCAGGTCGAACAGCAGCTGATCGGGACGATCGATCATCTCCACCGTGCACGACCACGGGTGCACCGCGATGTGGCCGAGATTGAGGAGATGCAGAAGCGACGGCAGGTCGGCGCCGATGACGTGGTCGGCGTACCCGACCGCGGCATGCTCGCTCCGGACGCGCCGGGTCGGAATCCACGTGGGCAACCCGGCCGGCGCGGTCTTCTGGTAGAGGCACTCACCGGTGACCGGGTCGGCGATGCGCTGCAAGCTGAGCGGCCGGTTGGCGATGAACGGCAGCACGTGATCGGCCACATTCGAGTAGTACTCGAGGAGCTCCTCTTTCGTGATGGCAGCCTCCGGCCACCACACTTGATCGAGGTGCGTGAGCATGAGGCGCCGACTCTGGATGTCGCAGACGCGGGTGGTCATCACGTCGCTGACGCGTCCTTCACGCCGCCGATGGCCGGCGGCGATCGGAAACGAAGCGGTCGACGGCGGCCACGGTGCCGGCGATCGCGAGGCCGGCCTCCACCGCGCGGGCGCCCACCGCCACGACCCGCAGGAGTGGGACCTGCGCCAGGGCGAGCCCGACGCTCAGACCCACGCCGGCGATCGCCCACGGGTTCCGCCACACGCGCGGGACGTGTGGAGTCAGGGTGTCGAGTTGCCGCTCGATCACGCGGCGGGTGAGTGCAATGTCAGCCTGGATCTCAGCTGGGCTGCGAGCCATCGCCAGTTCTCCTCGAAAGACGTGAGCGTCTCGGTGGGCCAGGACAGATGCGTGAGCCGCCACGCGCTCCAGGTCAGGGCCAAGGCACTCAGCAGCATCACGCCGCCGCCGGCGATCAGCAGCGGTTCCCAGGGTACGCCGAACAGCGGCGATAGTGCGGCGGCCAGCAAGGTCACGAGCGACGAGATGAGGGCGATCACCGCCACCACGCTGACCACGATCGCCGCGCCGATGCCGCGCACGAAGTCCCGCGTCTCGGCCACGCCGAGCTCGAATTCGAGACGGACCAGACGTCCGAGACGACTCGCGAGCACCTCGGCGTGGGAATCAGAAACGCGAGCCTGATGAAACGTGTCCATCACTCTGACCAGCATGAAGCAAGTACATTGCCACTCCCGCCGGCGCGCCGTCGAGGCGCTCGAACTCAGCCGAAGTCATGAGAAGGTATGGCGTGACCGCGCACGGAAATCGGTTGCACAGTGGCGGCGCGGATCGAGAGTACTCCGTCCTGGGATTGTAAGATTCCCTCTACGAGCAACATTGGGGACGTCACCAGCACCAGTCGATTCCGCGCGAACATCCCCGGCGTGACGATGACGTTGGCGATGCCGGTCTCGTCCTCCAGGCTGAGGAACACGAAGCCTTTCGCCGTCCCCGGGCGCTGACGGACGATCACGCTGCCGGCCACGCGCACCGTGGCCCCGTCGCGCCGCCGGACGAGATCGGCCGCGCGCACCACGCCGGCGCGCGCCAGCGCGACGCGGCGGAGCGCCATCGGATGCGGGCCGAGCGTGACTCCCGTTCCCGCATAGTCCGCGGCGAGGCGCTCCTCCGCATTCATCCCCCGTAACGGGCCGACCGGAGTGACGGACACGGAGGGCTCCACGGCGCCGGCGAACAGCGGCCCCGGCGACGGAACCGCCGCAGCCCACAGGTCGCCGCGGCGCGTGCCGCCGAGCGCGGTCAGCGCGCCGACGGCGGCGAGCGTCTGCGCCTCGTCGGCGTTCACCCCGGTGCGCGCCACGAGGTCGCCCACCGAGGTCAGCGGCCGGGCCTGCCGCACCGCCACGATGGCCCGGCCCGCCGATTCGCGCAGCCCCGTGACGTAGCGAAGGCCCAGCCGCACCGCCGGAGGCTCGATCGTGCAGTCCCAGCTCGAGCGCGTGACGTCGATGGGACGGATCTCGAGGCCATGGCGCTGGGCGTCCTTCACGATGGTCGCCGCGTGATAGAACCCCATCGGCTGGTTGTTGAGCAGCGCCGCGTAGAACGCCGCCGGCTGCCGCACCTTCAGCCACGCGCTCGCGTAGGCGAGCAACGCGAAGCTGCTGGCGTGCGACTCGGGGAAGCCGTACAGCGCGAACGCGGTGATGGCGTGGACGATCTCGTCGGCGGCGGCGCCCTCGATCCCCTGCCGAGCCATGCCGGCTCGCAGCTTGGTCTCGACCTCGCCCATGCGCTGCTCGCTGCGCTTGAAGCCGAAGGCCCGCCGCAGCTCCTCGGCCTCGCTGCCGCTGAAGCCGGCGGCGACCATGGCCATGCGCAGGAGCTGCTCCTGGAACAGCGGCACGCCGAGCGTGCGGGAGAGAATCGGCTCGAGACTGGGGTGCGGATAGCTCACCGCCTCCCGGCCACGCCGGCGCCGGATATAGGGATGCACCATGTCGCCCACGATGGGCCCGGGGCGAATGATCGCCACCTGGACCACCAGGTCGTAGAACCGCTCGGGATGGATCCGCGGCAACGTGGCCATCTGGGCCCGGCTCTCCACCTGGAACACGCCGATGGTGTCGGCGTGCTGCAGCGACTGGTACACCTCCGGGTCGTCGGGCGGCAGGTGGGCGAGATCGATGTGGCCGCCCGTCTCACTCACCAGGCGAATGGCGTCTTGCAGCACCGCCATCATCCGCAGACCGAGCAGATCCACCTTGACGATGCCGAGCGCCGCGCAGTCGTCCTTGTCCCACTGGATGACCACCCGGCCCGGCATCGTGGCCGGCTCCAGCGGGACGACGTCGTCGAGGCGCCCGGCGGCGATCACCATGCCTCCGGAATGCTGTCCGAGATGGCGTGGCAGATCTTGCAGCCGCGTCCACAGGGCGGCGAACTTCTGGATACGCGGGTGGCGTGGATCGCAGCCCGCCTCGGCCAGATGACGCGTGAGGACGTCGGCGGGATCCTGGTAGCCCCACGTCGACACCAGGCTCGCCAGCCGGTCTTGCAGCTCGCCGGGCAGCCCGAGCGCCTTGCCCACTTCGCGCGCGGCGCTCCGCCCGCGGTACGTGATGACGTTGGCCGTCATACCCGCGCCGTGACGGCCATAGCGCCGATAGACGTACTGGATCACCGACTCCCGCCGCTCGCCGCTCGGCAGGTCGAGGTCGATGTCGGGCCACTCGCCGCGCGCATCCGAGAGAAACCGCTCGAACAGCAGATCCATGCCCACCGGATCGACGGCGGTGAGCCCCAGCGCATAGCAGACCGCGCTGTTGGCGGCCGAGCCGCGGCCCTGCACCAGGATGTCCTGCTCCCGGCAGAAATCGATGATGTCCCGCACGATGAGGAAATAGCCGGCCAGGTCGAGCCGGCCGATGACCTCGAGCTCGTGCTCGATCTGCCGTCGGGCGCGGACGGCCAGCGGACCGTTGCCGTAACGATCGCGGGCGCCCTCCCGCGCGAGGGTGCGCAGATGCTCGTGGGCCGTTGTCGCCGGCGGAAGGGGAAATTCCGGGAAGCGGTAGTCCAGGTTCTTCAGCGTGAAAGCCAGACGCAGCGCCAGCTCCCCGCTGGCGGCGAGCGCGTCGGGGAGATCGCGGAAGCGCCGGGCCATCTCGAGCCCGCCCTTGAGCTCCCGCTCGCCGCTGCGGGTGAGCCGGCGCCCGGCGTGATCGAGGTCGGTCTTCTCGCGGATGCACGTGAAGACGTCGGCCACCGCCCGGCCCCCCGGACGGCAATAGAGCGGTTGATTGCTGGCGAGCAGCGGCACGCGGGCCGCGCGAGCCAGGGCGACCAGGCGAGCGAGGTCCCGCTCCTGGGCGCGCTCGAGATGTCGCTGGATCTCCACGAAGCAGTTGTCGCGGCCGAAGATTGCCACCAGCCGTTCGAGAAGCCCACGCGCGGTGTCGCGCTCGCCCTTGGCCACCGCACGCGCCAGCGGACCGTTCGAGCCACCGGTCAGGCACACGAGCCCACTCGCGTACGGCGCCAGATCGTCGAGGGCAATGCAGCCGGCGCCCTTCGGCGCACCGAGCTTGAGACGCGTGATCAGCCGACAGAGATTGCGGTACCCGTCGCCGTCCTCGACCAGCACCGGCAGGCGAGAGCCATCGGCCAGCGTCAACTCGCTGCCGATGAGCGCGCGCACGCCGGCGTGCTCCGCGGCGCGATGAAAGCGGGCGGCCCCGTAGATTCCATCGCGATCGACGAGCGCCAGCGCCGGCATCCCGAGCCGCGCCGCCTCCGCCACGAGCGTCTCCGGCTGCTCCGCTCCTTCCAGAAACGTGAACGCAGACTGCGCGTGTAATTCGATAAACATTTTTACTGGGGGACCCGAAATGGCCCCCAGACCCCCAGTCGTTCGGGGCGCCCCGGCGGAGCCGTGGCGCCCCTCGATGGCCCGCGAGATTGGGCGGGGTGACCGCCCGCGGAAACTCCCCGCGGGCCGCAACTGCTCGCGGCCGCCGGGGCCCCCCTCGATGGCCCGCGAGATTGGACGCCGTGACGGCACGCGGAGGCCCCCGCCGCATTCTGGCTTGGCGGGTGGGGGTCAGTCATAGAGGGCGTCGAGGTGCCAGGATTTGGTGATGCGGTCGTGGGCGAGGCGCCAGAGGGTGCCGTCGGCGAGCGCGATGTCCCATTCGTCGCGGGCCCAGGGGTCGGTGTCCCACCACTGGCCGGAGGCGCGCCAGGGACCAGCGCAGGTGACGACCTCGGCGCGGTCATTCGACAGGCCGTGCAGCCACGCCGGACGGCCTTCGTGCGTCTCGACGGTGACGGGGCGAGGCGGACGCAAGCGTCGCAGGACGAGTGGGCCGGCGATGCGCTCATCCTGCTCGGTTGCCGCCGTTCCGGTCGCGGGCTCGTCGGTGGAATCCGCGAGCCCATTGGGCTCGGTCGGATCGAACGGCGCCAGCGAATACGCATCCGGGCGATGCGAGTCGAGCACGATCGGCGCTCCGACGTTGGCGCCGCCGACGAGCAGCGCCAGGCGCGCCAGAACCGCCGCCAGGTCGCGCGGGGCGGGCGGCGGCGGATGCCAGAGCTGCGCGAGCGCGGCGCGGCGAGGAAGAACGCGCGCGCTGACCGAGACGCCGGTGATCGCCGCCTCGGGCGGCTGACGTTCGAGCTCGAGCGCCAGCAGTGCCACGAGCGGCGCGGCCTCGGTGAGCGGAGCCGCCAGCGCCATCGTGCGTGCCTGATGACCGCCGGAGGCCAGCGCCAGGCGGAGGTCGAGCGCGTCCACGGCCATGTGCGCGGCGGCGAGTCGAGCGCACAAGCGCTCGAGGATCCGCTCCAGCACCGGCATCAGCGCCGGGAGCGTGACGATCTCCCAGTCGAGCCCCTGCGCCTCTTCCCACGACGGGGGCTGACTCCATGGACGGAACGGACCTCGATCGATCCCGCAGGCAAGGTCGTGCGCGGCGAGACCAGATTTCCCCAGACGCGCGCCGACCTCATCGCGTGGCAAGGCCGCGAGGTCGCCGAGCGTGGCCAGCCCCCACCGCCTGAATGTGGCGCTCACCCCCTCGGGCCATTCGAGGGCGGCCAGCGGCACCGCGGCCAGCGCCGCGCGCTCGCCCCCGGGCGCGATCACGTGCAGCCCGGGCCCAACCCGCGCGGCCACGCCGGCGGCCGCGCGCGTGGCGGCGATCCCCACGCGGGCCTCGAGTCCGACCACGCGTGCCTGACGGCGGAGGCGGCGCGCGAGCGTCTCGTCGTCGCCGAAGAGCCGCGTGAGGCCGGCGAGATCGACGTGAACGCATCCGGGCGCGACGTCTTCGATACGCGGCGACACGGCCAGGCACGCATCGAGCAGCGCGTGATGGGCGGCGGCCTCCGCCTCGGCAGACACCGGACGGCGCACGAGCGTGGGGCAGCGCACCACGGCCTCGGCATCGCTCAGACCCGGCCTGATCCCTTCGGCGCGACCCCGGGCGTTGGCCTCCACCACCCTGGTAGCCGGTGGCGCACCCAAGACCGCAGCCAGTGGGCGCTCCCGCAACGCAGGCTCACAACGCTCCAGCGCCGCGGCCGCAAAACCCTCGACGAGCACACAGGCCAGGCGGCTCATACCGTCCACCACACGCGCTCGAGCACACCGGATGAGGGTGCACCTTGTTTCCGGACCAGTTGCAATCCCGTGCACATTCCGGCCAGCCGGCGGGGAGTATTTCCACGCCCGGCCCAGGCCAACCGCTCCCGGCGAGTCCGGACCGACAGGGCAGCCGCGCCCCCGACGATGCGTCGGGAGCCGACCACCACGAGCGCGACTCCCGAGCGGCGGGCGGCGAGGCGAAGACGGAAGGCGGCGGCGACCGACAGCCGCGGCGGCGAATCTCCCACGTCGAGCGCGACCACGGCGAATCCCGGACAGCGGGCCAGGAGATCGGCGGCTTTCAGCGCGTCCTGGCGACGCCCTTCACAGCGAACCCAGAGCAATCGCCGCAAATCCACACCCGCGGCGGCCGCGGAGACGGGATCGAACACGTGATCGGCGTCGATGAGCGCCACCGCCCCACCGCGGCGCGTGGCCTCACGCAGGCAATGCGTGAGCAGACTCGTGCGCCCCGACGACAGCGATCCAATGACCTCGGTGATCGCTCCCTGGCGGAGGAGCCGATCGAGCAACATGGAGATACACTATTCACGTGTTTAGCTGTTCACAAGGCCGAGATGTAGGGGTCAGGCATCCTCAGAGCCCAACCGGCTGTGAGGAAACGGGTTCGGCTCTCACGCGCATCGCCCGCGCTGTCCTCAAACTCCGTGGCCTCGCCCTTGCAGTTTTCTCTTTCTGACACGCATTCCGAATGACCACATTCCGAGAGGATGCCGAGAATGACCAAGCAGATCGGATATGCGGTCGTCGGCCTGGGAGACGTTGCACGCGCCGTGCTCCCGGCCTTCGCACACGCGAGCGAGACTTCCCACCTGGTCGCCATCGTCGCGGGCGATCGGGCCAAAGCCCAGACCATCGCCCACGAGTGCCGGGCCACGGCCTACCACTACGACGAGTTCCGACAGTGCCTGCAGCGCGAGGACGTGAACGCGGTCTTTCTCGCGCTGCCCAACTCGATGCACTGCGAGTTCGCGGTGGAGGCGGCGCGGGCGGGCGTCCACGTGCTATGCGACAAGCCGATGGCGGTGATGGCCGACGAATGTCGTCGCATGATCCGCACGACCCAGAGCAACCGCGTCAAGCTCATGGTGTCCTATCGTCTGAGCTTTCATCCCGCCCACGCCAAGGCGGTCGAGCTCGTGCGCAGCGGCACCATCGGGGCGCCCAAGACCATCAGCTCGGACTTCACCACGCGCATCGACGAGCCGGACGATCCGCGACTGCAGCGGCGCCTGGGGGGCGGCAGTGTCTATGACTTCGGGGTGTCGTGCCTCCACGCCGCGCGCACACTGTTCGACGGCGAGCCCGCGCAGGTCATGGCCATGACGGCGCGCACGAGTCGACGCCACGGCGGAGACGTGGACGAGGGCACGGTGGCCCTGATCCGGTTCCCCGACGAGCGCCTCGCGCACCTGCACACCAGCTTCGGCGAGGAGCCGACCGGGATGCTCCGGATCTACGGCGAGGACGGCTCGATCCGCCTGACCGGTGCGTACCAGCACGACGTCGCCACGTCACTCGAGATCACCCGCCGCGGCCAGGTGGAGACGCTGAGCTTCGAGCCCACCGACCAGTTTGCGGCCGAGCTGTCCTATTTCTCCACCTGCATCCTGCACGACCGCGAGCCGGAGCCGTCAGGCGTGCAGGGCTTGCAGGACGTCCGCCTGGTCGAGGCGATCTATCGCTCGGCCCGCGATGGCCGACCGGTCACGCTGCCACGTCTGGCGCGACCGGAGGCCATGAGCGGGCCGGCCACCGAGATCTCCCCGCCCGCGATCGACCGCCGACGAGCCGGCTGATCGGCGCGAAGGACTCCATGCCGCGGTTCGTGCGCATCGTCACCGTCCTGGTCAGCCTGTTCCTGCTCGCCGGCACCACGGGCTGCGCGCGTCCGGTGCCCCACGTGGCGCTGCCCGACGTCTTGCTGGGCGAGCCGTCCTTCTTCCCCACGCTCGAGGCCTACGCAGGCTCGCCGATCGTCGGCGGAAACGCCGTCGAGGTCCTGCTGAACGGCGAAGAGATCTTCCCCGCCCTGGTCGAGGCGATCGGCTCGGCCCAGCGGACGATCAGCTACGCGCAGTACTTCTACGAGGACGGGCCGGTCGCCCGCGACGTGGCGGAAGCGCTGGCCGAGCGCTGTCGTGCCGGCGTCGGCGTCAACGTGCTGCTGGACGGCTTCGGCACCCTCAGCATGCCCGAGGAATACGTCGCGCTGATGAGGAACTCGGGCTGCCATGTCGTCCATTTCCGGCCGCTCGGCTCGCTGGCGTTCCGCAAGTACACCAACCGCAACCACCGGCGAATCCTGGTGGTGGACGGTCGCATCGGATTCACGGGCGGCTCCGGCGTGAGCCGCAAGTGGATGGGTAATGGGCGGGTGGAGGGCCACTGGCGCGACACCGACGTTCGGGTGGAAGGGCCGGTGGTGGAATATCTGCAGGCCGCGTTCGCCGAGAACTGGCTGGAAGCCACCGGCATGGTGCTCGGCGGGGACGGGTACTTCCCCGGACCGCTGGCGCCGCGCGGCAAGGTCTACGCGCAAGTCGCGCGCAGCTCACCGGCCGGGGGCAGCTACGCGATGTACACGACCCTGCTCCTGGCCCTGTCCTCGGCCCGGCGATCGGTCTACATCACCAACCCGTATCTCCTGCTCGACGACAAGATGCGTGAGACGTTGATCGATCTGGTGAAGCGGGGGGTGCGCGTGGTCGTGCTGGTCCCCGGCGCCATCGACCACAACATCGTGCGACAGTCGAGCCGCGCGCAGTTTGGCGAGATGATCCGGGGCGGGATCGAGATCTTCGAGTACACTCCGGCCCTGCTGCACTCCAAGACCGTGGTGATCGATGGCGTGTGGGCCACCATCGGCAGCACCAACTTCGACAACCGATCGTTCGCGGGCAACGACGAGCTGAACCTCATCGTGTACAACCGCGGGGTCGCGCGCCGGCTGGAGGAGATCTTCCTGGCCGACGTGCAGGCGTCGCGACAGGTCACCTACGAGAGCTGGAAGGATCGCGGATTCGGATCGAAGGTCCTCGAGGTTCTGGCGCTGCCGATTCGAGATCTGCTCTAGCGGGCGACGAGGTGCGGAAGGGCGTCCCTCCGCACCTCGTCCGCGTACCGTCTACACGCGCGAACGACCGGAAAAGACCAGCCGGTAGATCCCGAGCACCACGATCGCGCCGACCACGGCCATGATGAAGCCCGCCGCCTCGCCCTGGCGGTAGAGACCCATCACGCGCCCCAGCCAACCACCCAGCATGGCGCCCACGATGCCGAGCACGATCGTGACGATGATGCCACCCGGGTCATGCCCCGGCATGATGAGCTTGGCTACGAGGCCGACCACCAAGCCGAAGACGATCCACAGGAGAATGTCCATCGCCTTTCACTCCTTTCAAGGGTGAACGGGGAAGCTATTGCTCCACACGGATGGACGAGGCTGCACGCGCGGTGCCACGACTTTCACCGCGGTTTTGGGCAACTGGATTGTAGAAACTACTCCTTGCGGTCCTGCCAGGCGGCGAGGATACGGGTCGCGCTGAGGGCGGACAGGACGACCAGGGGCACGGTGAGCAGCCCCGGAAGGAGGGCTTCGTCCAAGGGCAGCGTGACCGCCGCCTTGAACACCTCGATGCCCAGCAGGTTGGAGACGACGAAGAACGCAATCCACAGCGATAACTGCATCGGTTCTGCTTCTCCTCTCGCGAGACGCCCCGACCGCGCCGCGCGAACCTCTGGGCACTGTACGGCATCGGCGCCCAACCCGCCAAGCGCGATCCGAACGCCGGTGCCTTGGCACGAGCTTCGCTTGGACTCAGAAGCATGAGCCTATGTGCTTCCTGTGGACTACAGCTCTCGGGAGACGCGGCGCTGTGCCCGCACCACCACTGCGTGTACGGCGATGACTGGGCGGTCGCCAATCGCATCATGTGCGACTTCTTTCACAGGCAAAAGGTTCCACCGCGACTGACGTCGGTGGAGCGCGACGACGACTTCTGGGCCCACGCCGCCGAAGCCGCGTAATCGGAAGGGAGCCGACGGCCCTCCGTGCGCAATCCTCCACGCATCGGCTAGAATGCGCCGATCAGGGAGGAGTCAATGGAGCTCAGCACCGTCAAGGCTGTCGTCACCGGCGGCGCCTCGGGTCTCGGTCGGGCCACCGCCGCGCGACTGGTCGCGGCCGGCGCTCGCGTCGCGCTGCTCGATCGACCCGCTTCGGCCGGCGAAGAGGTAGCCAAGAGCCTCGGGCCCGCCGCGGCCTTCACACCGGGTGACGTCACCAGCGCGGACGCGGTCACCGCCGCGCTCGATGCCGCCGTCGCGCACTGCGGCGGGCTGAACGTGCTGGTCAACTGCGCCGGGATCGGCACGGCCATGAAGACGCTCGGCAAGTCCGGGCCGGCCAAGCTCGAGGAATTCACCCGTGTGATCCAGGTGAACCTGATCGGGACCTTCAACTGCATCCGGCTAGCCGCACCGCACATGGCCAAGAGCACGCCCGGCGCCCACGGCGAGCGCGGCGTCGTCATCAACACCGCCTCGGTGGCTGCGTTCGACGGCCAGATCGGACAGGCCGCCTACTCCGCCTCCAAGGGCGGCATCGTGGGTATGACGCTGCCGGTGGCACGTGACCTGGCCGAGCTGGGGATCCGCGTGATGACCATTGCGCCAGGCATCTTCGAGACGCCGCTGCTGGGCACGCTGCCCGAGCCGGTCCGCGCCTCGCTGGCCCAGCAGGTGCCGTTCCCCAAGCGCCTGGGCCAGCCCGACGAGTATGCGGCGCTTGCCGTGCACATCATCGAGAACGGGATGCTCAACGGCGAGACGATCCGGCTGGACGGCGCGATTCGGATGCAACCCCGGTGACGCTCGGAGGGGGGCTTTGCCCCCTTTCGTACTCGGAGGGGGCCTCGACGGCCCCCTCCGATACCTCCCCCAGACCAAGACCAAGAAACAGGATTGCGCCGGCGAAGCCGGCGCTCGAACGCGCGCGAGGGCAGATCGACGGCGATGGCGACGGCTCGACGATCATGATGACGCGGTCGAGGACGGTGTATGAAGTCATTTCGCCGCTGACGGGGCGGATTCGGGTTGTGGACTATCGGAGTGAGCGGCGGTTGATCGTGGCGGGGGAGATCCTGTCGATCTTTCCGCTGAATGGGGATTGGTCGTATATCCGGAAGGAGTACTGGTGGCATGCGCTGGCGCTGGCGGCGCCGGAGCGTGGCGGCACCGCGCTGTTCGTTGGCCTCGGCGGTGGGACGCAGGTGCATCTGTTGACGCGGCTGGCGCGGCCGAAGCTGGTCACGCTGATCGAGCGCGATCCCGAGATGATCACGATCGCGTGTGACTGGTTCGATCTGCGTAAGCTCGGGCCGCTGGAGTTCATGTGCGGCGAGGCCCAGGATCTGCTGCCCACGCTGAGCGCGGCCGGCCGGCGCTTCGATCTGGTCGTGGAGGATGCCGCCTACGCGGCCGAGCCCGAGCAATCGATGGCGCTCGGCAAGGCGCTGGCGCCCCTGGTCGCGCCGGGCGGAAGCCTTGTCATCAATCGCCACCGCCGCGGTGACGGCCGGCGGCTGGCCGCGATGCTCCGCCAGCGATTCGACAAGGTCAGAGTTCAGCGAGTGCGACGCGAGGGCGAGAACGTGCTGGTGTGCGCGGATCGGCCCAAGGCGCGTCAGCTCAACACGGCGCGTCAGCTCCGCGGCAGCCGCTTGTAGCGCAGGCGGTGCGGCCGATCGGCCTCGGCGCCGAGGCGCCGCTTACGATCGGCCTCGTAGTCCGCGTAGTTGCCCTCGAACCACACCACCTTGCCCTCGTCCTCGAAGGCCAGCATGTGCGTGGCGATCCGGTCGAGGAACCAGCGATCGTGGCTGATGATGACCGCACAGCCAGCGAACTCCAGCAGCGCGTCTTCCAGAGCCCGTAGCGTATCCACGTCGAGGTCGTTGGTGGGCTCGTCGAGCAGCAGGACGTTGCCGCCGCTCTTGAGCGTCTTGGCCAGGTGCAGCCGGTTGCGCTCGCCGCCCGACAGCGTGCCGACCTTCTTCTGCTGGTCGGTGCCCTTGAAGTTGAACGAGGCCACGTAGGCCCGGGAGGGGAGCTTGCGGCCGCCCACGTCCATCACCTCGGCGCCGTCGGAGATCTCCTGCCAGACCGTCTTGTCCGCATTGAGCGTGTCGCGGCTCTGATCGACGTAGGCGAGCTTCACCGTCTCGCCCACCTTCAGCGTGCCGCGGTCGGGCTTCTCCTGGTCGGCGATCATGCGGAACAGCGTGGTCTTGCCCGCGCCGTTGGGACCGATCACGCCCACGATGCCGCCGCGAGGAAGCTTGAACGACAGATCCTCGATGAGCAGACGGTCGCCGTAGCCCTTGCCGAGGTGATCGGCCTCCACCACGAGGTCGCCCAGGCGCGGCCCGGGCGGGATGGCGACCTCCAGCTTCTCGGCGCGCTCGGCGTACGGCGTCTCGAGCATCTGCTCGTAGGCCTGCAGACGCGCCTTGCTCTTGGCCTGGCGCGCGCGCGGCGACAGGCGTACCCATTCCAGCTCGCGCTCGAGCGTGCGCTGGCGCGCCTGGTCGGCCTTCTCTTCGTGGGCCAGCCGCGCCTGCTTCTGGTCGAGCCAGGAGGAATAGTTGCCCTCCCACGGGATGCCGTGGCCGCGGTCGAGCTCGAGAATCCAGCCGGCGGCGTTGTCGAGGAAGTAGCGATCGTGGGTCACGGCCACCACCGTGCCCGTGTATTCCTTGAGGAAGCGCTCCAGCCACGCCACCGACTCGGCGTCGAGATGGTTGGTGGGCTCGTCCAGCAGCAGCATGTCCGGCCTTTGCAGCAGGAGCCGGCACAGCGCCACCCGCCGCCGCTCGCCGCCGGAGATCTTGGCCACCTCGGCGTCGCCCGGCGGCACCCGGAGCGCATCCATCGCCAGCTCGACGGTGCGATCGAGGTCCCACGCGTTGACCGCGTCGATCTGGTCTTGCAGGCGCGACTGCTCCTCCAGGAGCTTCTCCATCTCGTCGTCCCCGAGGGGCTCACCGAGCTTGGTGCTCACCTCCTCGAAGCGCGTGAGCAGAGCGCGCGTGTCGGCCACGCCCTCCTCCACGTTGCCCCGCACGTCCTTGGTGGCATCGAGCGCCGGCTCCTGGGGGAGAAAGCCGACGCGCAGCCCGTCGGCCGGGAACGCCTCGCCCAGAAAGTCATCGTCGACACCAGCCATGATGCGCAGGAGCGAGGACTTGCCCGCGCCGTTGGCGCCGAGCACGCCGATCTTGGCCCCGTGAAAGAACGACAGGTAGATGCCGCGCAGGATCTCCCGCTTGGGCGGGACGACCTTGCGCAGGTCCTTCATCGTGAATGCGTATTCGCCAGCCATCGTGCCCGCTACTGTACAATGGCGCGCCGTGAACGTCATCGGCATCTCGGCGTTCTACCACGAGTCGGCCTGTTGCCTGGTGCAGGACGGCCGGCTGGTGGCGGCGGCCGAGGAAGAGCGTTTCTCGCGCGTCAAGCACGACGCGCGGCTGCCGGTGGCGGCCTTCTCCTTCTGCCTGCAGGCCGGTGGCCTCGACGTCAGCGATGTCGACTGCGTGGCGTTCTACGAATCGCCGGTGAAGAAGCTGGGTCGCCAGCTGTGGGCGGGGCGCCGACACGACGGCCGGCCGTGGCTCGACCCCCACCGGGCCGAGCGTGAGATCCGTGAGGTGCTCGGCTTCGAGGGGCGGATCGACACCTTCGAGCATCACGCCTCCCACGCGGCGAGCGCCTTTTACTTCTCGGGATTTCCCGAGGCCGCGGTCCTGACCGTGGACGGCGTCGGCGAGTGGGCGACCACCACGTATGGTCGGGGGCAGGACGCCGACCTCACGCTCTTCGAGGAGGTCGAGTTCCCCGATTCGCTCGGGCTCTTCTACGCGGCGATCACCGCGTATCTCGGCTTCCGGGTGAATACCGACGAGTACAAGGTCATGGGGCTGGCTCCGTACGGCGAGCCCCGCCTGCTCGCCGCCATGCGCACCATCGTCCGCGACGGCCCCGGCGGCGGCTTCTCGCTCGACCCCGAGTGCTTCGATTTCCTCACGGGCCCGCGGATGTTCTCCGAGGCGCTGGCAGAGCGGCTGGGCGGGCCGCCGCGGGTGGCGGGAGCCGAGCTGACGGCGTTTCATCACGACGTGGCGCGCAGCGCGCAGGCGCGCCTGGAGGAGGTGTTGCTCGACAAGGTCCGCTATCTGCACCGGCGGGTGCCCTCGCCGCACCTGTGCCTGGCGGGCGGCGTGGCGCTCAACTGCGTGGCCAACGGCCGCCTCCTGCGCGAGGGGCCGTTCGAGCGCCTGTTCGTGCAGCCCGCCGCGGGCGACGCGGGGGCGGCTCTGGGCGCCGCCGCCCTCGCCCAGCGCGCGCTCACGGGCCGGCGGCCGATCTCCCACGCGCTGGAGCACGTCTACTGGGGCCCGCGCTTCTCGTCCGACGCGGTCGCCGAGCAGGTTGCGGCCCTCGAGCTCGACGCGCTCGACTTCCGGGGTCGCGAGGCCGCGCTGCTGGAAGCCACCGTCGATCGCCTGGCGGCCGGGCGCGTCGTCGCCTGGTTCCACGGAGCCATGGAGTTCGGTCCGCGCGCGCTCGGCGCCCGCAGCATTCTGGCCGATCCGCGCGTCCCGGACATGCGCGACCGCGTGAACCGCCTGGTCAAGCACCGCGAGGCGTTCCGTCCGTTCGCGCCCAGCGTGCTGCGAGCCCACGCCGCCGAGCACTTCGAGCTCGACCACGCCTCGCCGTTCATGCTGCAGACGTGCCGTGTCCGCTCGCCCCTGGCGCTGCCGGCCATCACGCACGTCGATGGCTCGGCGCGACCGCAGACGGTGGACGCGGCCCACGCGCCGCGCTACGCGGCCTTGCTGACCGCGTTTGCCCGGCGTACCGGGTGTCCCCTGCTCCTCAACACGTCGTTCAACGTCCACGACGAGCCGATCGTGCGTTCGCCGGCCGACGCGCTCGCGTGCCTGGCCGGAACCGAGATCGACAGCCTCGTCCTCGAGGACTTCGTGATCGATCGCTCGGCGCTCCCCGAGGCCCTCGTCACGCTCGCCGCCCGACGGGCGAGCATCCGGGCGCGCGAGCGTGCGATCAGCGCCGAGCTCTACACGTTCGTCTGACGCATGGACGCCGTCCTCGGCCGTGACCCCCGACGCGACGCATGCGACGCGCTGGCCCGCCGGCTCGTCACGCCCGACGGCCTCACGACCGCGACGCTCCTCGAACGCACCCGTGGCGCGGCCTCCGACGAGGGCCCGCCCCCGCCCTCCGCGGCCGACGTCGCCGAGACGATCGCCGCGCGCTACCTCGGCGACACACCGGCCCCCATCGGAATCTGGACACCCACGACGCCGGACACGGAGGACTGTGACGTCGCGTTCGAGCGAGACGCCGCGGCGACCACCCGCGACTGGTGGCCGCCGCACGAGCGGCTGGCCACCAAGCGCTCGCTCCTGCCGCTTCGGGTCATCCTGCTCGGTGAGTCGACGGCCGCCGGCTGGTTCTACGCGCCCACGCTGACGCCGGCCACCGTGCTGGCCGAGCACCTGGACGCCTCGCGCGGGCGCGGCATCTACGAGGTCCTCGACCTCACGATGGTGAATCAGCAAGCCGGCGATCTGGTCGAGCTCGCCGGGGCGGCGCTGCAGCTCGCGCCCGACGTCCTGGTGGTGTTCGCCGGCAACAACTGGCCACAGCGCCTGCCGTCGTTTCCGGGGGCGACGCCGGCCGACGCCGCGCGGGCCGCGGATGCGCTGCGCGCCGAGGGCATGGCCGGTCTGCGACGTGTCGCCGAGGACGCCACCCGCACGCAGGTCCAGGACACGCTCGAGATCCTGGGCCGCGTGGCCGACGCCGGCGACGTGGCGCTCGTGGTCGTGATCCCCGAGGTCAGCGTGGACTGGTCCCGCGACCGGCCCGTGCCGTGGCTGCCGGGCGACGGCGCGGCCCGCTGGCACGCGGCGCACGCCAAGGCGCTCGGCGCGCTCGAGATCGGCGCGTGGCCGGCGGCGGCCGAGGCCGCCCGGGCCATGCTGGCGCTCGACGGCGGTGTCTCGCCGACCTCGCACCGGCTGCTCGGCGACGCGCTCGCGGCGCTCGGCCGGGTGGACGAGGCGCGGGCGGCTCATCGCGACGCCGTCGACGCGCGCGCGTGGGACAACGTCCCGCCGATTCCCTCGGCGACCTCGGTGGTCCGCGAGGCGATCCTCGCGGGCGCCGACGGGTGGGACTACACCTGCGTCGATCTTCCGGGGCTGCGGGTCGTCGATCCCGGGCCGGCATCGGACCACCCGCTCTTCCTCGACTACTGTCACCTGGCGACCGACGGAATGCGCGTGGCCATGGGCGCCGTCGCCGCCGCGGTCCGTCGGCTCGTCGAATCTGAGCCGGGGGCGAAGTCGCGCCGCCCCGCGCCGGGCGCGCCGATGGTGACGCCCTCGGTCGACGCCGCGGTGAGATTCATGAGCGCGCTCTACACCGCTCACTGGGGCGAGCCGCCCGACCTCGGGGGCGTGCCGCGTGGTTGCCGGGCACGTGAGTGGCTCCGGGCCGCCTTGCGAGCTGCCCCTGACATCGACGCCTCACTCCGTGCGTATGTCGCCGAGCGTGGCGTCCCGGCGGGAGCCGTGCTATCCGCGGAGCGTCAGCGCCTGGCCGCCGCGCTTCCCGAGCTGGAGCGACTGTCCACGCTCGACGACGGACTCGATCCCGAGATGGTGAACGCGATCCGCGAGTGCTGGCCGCCGCGGGGCGACCGCTGGCGCCCGCCGTCGAGGAGCGCCTGATCCGCCACCACGGCGTGGCGCACGGACCCGTCGATCTCATCCATCCGCGCTATCACTGGCGATCGCTGGATCGCTACGATGGCGGCTGTTTCGGGTACGGGGCGCGCGCGTTCTACCGCGCGCGCTGGCCCGTCAGCCAGTTCTGCCTGGTCGGCGACGGGATCCGTGGCGCGCGCCTGCAGCTGACGGCCAGGCTGCCCCGCGTCGAAACGGCGCGGAGTGGCGATGTGGGGCTCGAGGTGAACGGCGAGGCGCTGGGCGGGGCCGCGCTGAGACATCACTGGAGCCGCGCGGTCTTCGAGATCGATGCCGACCGCCTCCGCCGCGGCTTCAATCGCGTGACGCTCCACTGGCCGACGTTGCCCGCCGAGGGCGACGCCGCACTCGCGCAGATTCTCCGCCGGCTCGAGCAGGGACAGCCGACGGATCTCCACCCCGCGTTCGGCGAGATCGCGGTCCTGCGCGCGACGCCGCCGGCCCGCCCGTGACCCATGCGCTAGAATGCGGGTTCGAGTGGAGGACGCATGACTGATCTCACGCCGGCCGTACGCGCGGACCTGGTCCCGACCGGAACGCTCCGCGCCGCCATCAACTACGGAAACTTCATCCTCGCCACGAAGGATCAAGCCACCGGCGAGTCGCGCGGGGTGGCCGTTGATCTCACGCAGGAGCTCAGCCGGCGCCTCGGCGCGCCGGTGGAGATCGTCGCCTACGACAGCGTCGCCGTCATGGGCGACGCTGCGCCCACCGGCGTGTGGGACATCGCCTTCCTCGGCTCCGATCCCAAGCGCGAGGCGCTGATGAGCTTCACCGCCGCGTACCTCGAGATCGAGGCGACCTATCTGGTGCGAGGCGACTCGCCGCTGCGCACGGCGGCCGAAGTCGATCGCGCGGGGCTGAAGGTGGCCGCGCCGGCGCGAGCCAACTACGAGCTCTTCCTCAGCCGCAACCTGCACCACGCCAAGCTCGTGTCGACGGCGGGCGCCGACGCCGCGTTCGACCTGCTCGCCACCGGCCAGGTGGATGCCCTCGCCGGCCTCACCCAGGCCCTGCACGACCGCCTCCCGCAGCTGCCCGGCTCACGCATCGTGGAGGGCCGCTTCATGGGCGTGCAGCAATCCATTGCGGTGCCCAAGGGGCGCGACGCCGGCCTGGTCTTCCTCCGGCGCGTCGTCGAGGACGCCAAGGCCTCGGGGCTCGTCGCGCGCGCGATCCAGCGGACGGGCGCGCGCGGCGTCTCCGTCGCGCCCGCCGCGAAGTAGCCCAAGCCCATCGTGCCCGCCAACGACGCCGGGAGCTGGCCCAACCGCGTCTCGCGCAGCGAGCCGGAGTCCGCGTACGCGTGGAACCGTCTGTCGGCCGCGCTCCTGCTGTCGGCCATCGGCGGCATCGGCATGTGGTCGGTAATTGTGGCTTTGCCGGCGGTGCAGGCGGAGTTCGGGGTGGCGCGCTCCGCCGCATCCCTGCCCTACACCATGACGATGATCTGCTTCGGCTTCGGCGGCATCCTCATGGGACGCCTCTCCGATCGCTTCGGCATCGTGGTCCCCGTGGTGGGCGGCGCCGTGTGCCTGGGCGTCGGCTACGTCGTCGCCAGCCTGGCCACGAGCCTCTGGCAGTTCGTCTTGGTCCAGGGCCTGCTGGTGGGTGTGGCCAGCTCGGTCGCGTTCGCGCCGCTGATCGCCGACACCTCGCTCTGGTTCACGCGACGCCGGGGGATCGCCGTGGCGGTCATCGCCAGCGGCAGCTACGTGGCCGGCACGGCGTGGCCGCCCATCGTGCAGCACTTCATCGAGACGCAGGGCTGGCGCCGGACGTACGGCGGCATCGGCGTCTTCTGCGTCGCGACTATGGTGCCGCTGGCGCTGCTGGCCCTCCGGCGACGGTCACCGCTCGTCGAGAGGGCGTCCGCGACGTCGAGCGCGATCGTGCGCTCGCCGCAGCCGCTCGGGATGTCGCCGGCCGCTCTGCAAACCTTGCTGGTCATCGCCGGGCTGAGCTGCTGCGTCGCGATGTCCATGCCGCAGGTACACATCGTGGCCTACTGCCACGATCTGGGCCACGGCGCCGCCCCCGGGGCCCGGATGCTGTCCTTGATGCTGGGCTTCGGCGTGATCAGCCGATTGGCCTCGGGTTGGATCTGTGACCACGTCGGCGGGCGGCGCACGCTGCTGCTGGGCTCGGGGCTGCAAGCCCTGGCGCTCACGCTCTTCCTGCCCTTCGACGGCCTCATGTCGCTCTACGTCGTGTCGGCGCTCTTCGGCCTGTCCCAGGGGGGGATCGTGCCCGCCTACGCCGTCATCATTCGTGAGTTCTTTCCGCCCGAGCAGGCTGGCGTGCGCGTCGCCACCGTGCTGATGGCCACCGTGTTCGGCATGGCGCTCGGCGGCTGGATGTCGGGCGTGATGTTCGATATGACCGGCTCCTACCAGGCGGCGTTCCTCAACGGGATTCTCTGGAACCTGCTGAACCTCGGCGTCGCGGTCGGACTGCTGCGGCGACCGGGCCGGCCGGTCGCACAGGCGTTCTAGCGCAGGAGCGTCAGGCGCCGACCCTCACTTGCTGATGGTGATCGGAAGACCAACCTTCGACACGTCCGTGACGGTCATCTGGAAGCCCTGGTACAGGAGCCGGAAGGCGGCCCGGTCCCACGCCGTGTCGGCCACCGTGTAGTACTGCTCTCGGTATCGGGTGTGGGGAGCCTCGGCCGATGGGGCGCTGTCGGTGATCTCGATGGCCAGGACCCGCGACGGATTGCTCTCCACCGGTCCCGTCCGCGAATCCTTGGCCACGTCGAACTCCGCGACTCCGGATCCGCCTTCGGCCACGAACTCGAGGATGCGGTTGAAGCTCCTGAGCTTGAGGGCTCCGAAGAGCGGCCAGTCGCCTCCGGGGTGCTCCGATCGGATGTCGATGAGGACGAAGCTCGCCGGGTTGCCGCTCGCCAGGGTGTTGAGCTCGGCGCGTGCGGCGTCGGTCATGCCGCGGGGGTCGTAGTTGGTGATCACCACTCTACCCGTGACGCGCCGGCCGAGCTCGTAGAGGTCGGTGCCCGGCACCTGCCGCCAGCGGTAGTCCTTCTCCATCGCGGTCCTGATCTCGTCCGCCGGCGGCGGGCCACGCAAGCCGGCCCGTACGGTCTCCGTGAACGATAGCCGACCGACGAAGAGCTTGCGGTTGGCATTCAGCCAGGCGAGGTGCAGCGCGACCCGCCGGAACTCCTCGTACTCGGTGGGACGGCTGGGCCAGTTCAGCATGAAGCGATCGAATCGGCCCTCCGCCGTCTGCACCTCGATCCCGTCCACCAGCAACCGCATGACCATGTCGATCGGGGATCCCTGGAAAACGAAGAACTCGAACACGCCCTCGTGCACGGGCGTGAGCACGCGCTCCGTGAACTCCCGCCCCTGGATGGGCACGATGCTCAGCGTCGGGTTCTCGGCCGCCATCGCACCGAGGGTGAAGGTTGGTGCGAAGAGCCCGGGCGTGGCGTTGTAGACACCACCGGCCGTGATGCTCGTCCGATAGTCGAAGGTCGCGGCAATGCTCGACGTCACCGTGAAGTGCAGGGGATGCCGGTGGCGCAGACGCGCGATGTTGAGCAGGAGCATCTCCTGCTCGATCTGGGCCACCGTCCGATCGTAGCCGAGCACGGCGTGGTGTAGAGAGACCGGGCCGAGGCAGCCGGCCAGCAACACGAGGAGGCCGGCCAGGACGGCAACGCGCATCGAAGCCTTCAGGGCCTCAGCGCTCACCCGCGCCCGGTCGACGCGGTGCGCCGCTGTTGTGCAGGCGATCCGTTCGGGGGGTAGTCCAGCGTGTCCCGGAGCTCCGCGCGGCGCTCCGGCGGGAACTCCGGCATGGGTAGCGTGCCGTCGGCTCGCCAGCGCTGCACCTCGGCCTCCACGGCGCGGGCGCGGGCTGGATCGAGCCCGTCGCCACCCCGGTAGATCGTCTGCGACGGAAGCGCGAAGCCGGTGCCGCTCTCCGCGACGATGTCCATGATGCGGAGAAAGATATCCTCGCGGACGGCCAGGGACTCGTCGTAGTCCCGGGTGCGTATATAGGCGAAGATTTCCAGCTCCAGCGCGTAGGCCCCGAGGTCGAGCAGCCGCACCCTCGCCGGATCGGGATGGATCATCGGGTGCGCGCAGAGCAGTTCCCGCACGCGCACCAGCACGTGCCGCACCTGATCCGACGTGGTGTCGTACCGGAGCCTGACGGTGGTGTGCAGCCAGATCCGGTCGCGCTTGGCGAAGTTCTCGATCTGCATCGACGCGAACTCGCCGTTGGGGATGGACACCACCGTCCGGGCCAGCGTGCGCACCCGCGTCGATCGCAGCCCGATCAGCTCGACGGTGCCGATCTGGTCGCCGAACCGGCAAAAGTCCCCCACCTGCACGGGTTGGTCGGCGACCAGCGAGGCGCCACCGAACAGGTGCTCGACGGTCTTCTGGGCGGCGAGCGCGAGCGCGATGCCACCCACCCCGAGCCCCGCGATGAGCGCGGTGACGTGGACGCCCAGCACCTCGAGGAGCGCGAAGAATCCGAGCAGCGCCACCAGAAGTGTCAGCGCCCGCTGGGCGAGATCGGCCACCGCGATCTTGGCCTCGTGCTGCCCCTGCCAGTCGTCGCGGACGCTCCCGCCGCCCACGGCGACGATGCTCAGGAGGAGCCAGGTCACTGCGACGACCGCCACGATTTCCTCGACGGTGGCGAAGGCGGGATGCACCGCCAGCGCGAGGCTGAGCGCGCGGCGCGTCACGTGGAACAGTGCCACCGCGATCAGGAGGCGGGTCGGAGCCGCCACGCCCTGGGCGATGCGGAGCGCCAGCGGGAAACGCGCGCGCGTGGCGAGGCCGCGGATCAGCCACAGGGCCCACCCCACGAGGATCCGGGCCAGGAGGAGTGAGGCGGGCACAAGACACAGCAGAGCGATCCACTGCCACAGCGCGATCTCGAGCAGGCGCACCTCCACGAACACCGGCGGCAGGAACTCGCCCACCGGCCCGTGGCCGAATTCGGCGTACAGGCCCGGGATCCTGGCCGCCGTCCCGGCGGCCACCTTCCAGATGGGGACGCCGTCCTCACCCGGCACGCGATCGAGGAACAGGGTCACGCCGCCCTTCTTCGTTTCGACCCGGCCGACCACCTCGCGGTTGGGCGGTTGACCATCGTGGAGGAGGCCGTCCGGCTCGTCGGAGAACTCGGCAGGATCGAGCGGCAAGATCTGGTCGAGCACCACGCGCAGGTGGCGCGCCAGGGTCGGTCCCCGCTTGGCGGCTTCAGCGGTCGGGAAGCGACTCAGGTCGAGATACGCCGTGGCGCGACCATAGTCACGCGCGGCGGTCGCCGTCAGGAATCCGTGGATGGCACCGCGCGGCGTCCCGCGGCCGAACTCGTCCTGCGGCAAGATCTGTGGCGTCGGGGGCGTCGACCCACTGGGGTTGGTCGTGGCCGGGCTCGCGGGAGCGACGACCCCCGGCCGTGTCTGAGCGTGACATTGCACCGCGGCCGCCGCGATCGTGGCCGCCACGACAAGCACGGTACCCAACCGCATCAGCACCATCGAGCGGAGCTGCGTGATTCGCACCACCATGATTGCGCCTCTCTGGAGTCCGCACGACACCGGAGGGCCAGCCGATGCCGACCTTCGAGAGTACCGGGACGATATCGCCCGGGGATCGCGCGGACGATCAGACCTTAGTCCTACGACCTACGGCTATCGGGTTGGTGGCCTAGCGGGAGGCGATGAGACGGCGGTGCTCGGGCATCATGCAGCGGTCCTGCACGACGCGGATCCCGGCGCGCGCCAGCTGCTCGGCGGCGGCGTCGTTGCGAATGCCGAGCTGGAACCAGACCACGGCCGGCTTCCACGGCAGCGCCAGGATCTCGACGGCGTGGCCCGGCAAGTACTCGGGGCGACGGAACACGTCGATCACGTCGACCGGACCCGCCAGCTCGGCCAGCGTGGCGGCTGCCGGCGCGTCGAGCAGGGTCGTGCCCGCCAGCTTCGGGTTCACCGGCAGGATGCGGTAGCCCTGCCGCGCGAGATAGGCCGGCACGTAGTACGCGGGCGCCGAGGGCTGCGCTTTCGCGCCGAGCACGGCCACCGTGCGCGCCTCGGTCAGGATGCGCGCGAGACCCGCGTCATCGTCCACGAGGTGCTCGCGCCAGTCGGAGCTCATCGTTCGGCGCAGTCCGAGCTCACGGCCGCTCCAGCGCGGCCAGGATTTCGCTGCCGAGCGTCTCGGCGCGCCAGCGGCGCACCCCCTCGACGCTGACGAGATCGTCGAGCGTGCGCGGCCCCGCCGCGGCGATGACACTGATGAGCCGGTTCGGCAGCAGCACGCCCGGCTCGAGTCCGAAGCGCTCGGTGGCGCCGGTCCGCCAGCGACGAAGCGCCTCGATGCGGCGACTCACCGCGCCGGGGATCACGGGCCGCGGGCGCCGCGGGATTGTCGGCAGCTCGCTGTCGGGCAACGCCTGCGCCTGCTCGACGGCGGAGAGGATGGCGCCGCCCCAGCGCTCGAGGACGCGCGGGGTGACCCCGCTGAGCGTACCCAGGGTGACCGCATCGGTCGGCGCGCTCTGCGCCACCCGCAGCAGCACGTCCTCGCCCAGGACCTTGAACGGCGGACGATCGGCCGACCGCGCCAGCCGCTCGCGCAGCTCCCACAGCTCCCGCATGATCGCCAGACCGCGGGGCGGCAGATCGCGCGCGCCCTTCACGCCGAGGTAGGCGTCGGGGTCCACCGGCCGCTCGGGCGCGGGCTGCGCCGCCAGCGCCGCGCACTCCTCGTCGACCCAGCTCAGGCGACCGATCTTCGTCAGCTCCTCGATGAGGCGGGCTCGCAGCGCGAACAGATGCTGCACGTCGGCGGCCGCGTACACCGTCTGGGCGGTGGTGAGCGGGCGCTTGGACCAGTCGTCCTTCTGGCGCGACGGCGGCAACGCAACACCCAGGTACGTCTCCAGCAGCACGTCGAGGCCAAGCGCACGCCCGCCGAGGAATCGCCCCGCGATCGCCGAGTCGAACACCGATCCGAACTTGAAATTCCACCGGCGCTTGAGATGGACGAGATCGTTGTCGCCCGCGTGCAGCACGAGCAGGCGCTCCGGCTCGGCGAACAGCGGCGCCAGTGCCCCGAGATCCGGCAGGGCGAGCGGATCGATCAGCCAGACGCTGCCGTCCGGCGCGCCGATCTGGATCAGCGCCAGGCGCTCGGGATAGTGATGCAGGCTGTCGCCTTCGGTGTCGAGCGCCAGCGCCGGGGCCGCCGACAGCTCACGTACGGCCTGCGCCAGATCGGCGGGCTCGCGCGCCCAGCGGATGGCGGCCAGGTCGGTGGTCAGGATGCGCTCGTCGCCTTCCGACGCGCCAGCATCGACTGCTGCATACGCTCGAAACGGCGTCGAAGCGGCTCGAGCCCCTCGTCGTGCGTGATGACGTACAGCTCACCGCGGCGGACGGCGTCGAGCACCATGCCGGCCACCGCCTCGGGGGCCAGGTAGCGCCCGATCAATTCCACCGCGGCCGCCTCCGCCCCGGGCTCGTTGCGAAGCGCCGCCGGACGGCTGCGCTCGGACTCCCGGATTCGCGTCTCGACGCCCATCGGGCAGAGCACCGACACGCCGATGCGATAGGGCTTGAGATCCTTGGCGAGGGTCTCGGACAGGCCGACGACGGCGTACTTGGAGGTGTTGTACACACCCAGGCCCTGACTGGCGATCAGGCCGGCCATCGAGGCCGTGTTCACGATGTGGCCGGGCTCACCGGCGGCGATCATCCGCGGCACGAACGCCTCGACACCGTGGATCACGCCCCAGAGGTTGACGCCCAGCACCCACTGCCAGTCCCGGTGGGTCGCGCGCTCCAGGCCCCCCCAGGCCGCGACGCCGGCGTTGTTGCAGAGCACGTGGACGGCCCCGAACGCCTTGAAAGCCCGCTCGGCGAGGGCCTGGACCTGGCCGAGATCGGTGACGTCGGTGCGAACGGTCAGGGCCTCGGCCCCCTGGGCCCTCACCTGCCCGCCCACGACGTCCATCGCCGCCTCGTCCAGGTCGGCGATAACGACTCTGGCCCCCTCGTGCGCCAGCGCCAGCACCAGCGCCCGCCCGATTCCGCTTGCCCCGCCGGTCACGACCGCGACCTTGCCCTTGAACGATTCCACGGCTCTTCACGGTAGCCGTGCCGACGCCCCACGTCAATTCAGAGACGGTTGGGCGCGGCTGGGCGGACCGGCGAGCGTGGGTCAGGCCGAGAGCGCGGTCGGAAACGCGGTCAGGCCCCCGTCGATGCGAGACACCCGCTGGAGCCAGGCGGGTCGCCAGCCGGTGCGACGCATGGTCGCGAAAACCCGCTCGGCGTTGCCCCAGTCGCTCCACTCCACACCCTTGACCGCCGCGACGCCGAGCCGGGCCGCCGCCGGCTCGAGCACCCGCTCGGAGAAGTTCACCTGCTCGAGCCTGGCGTAGACGCGCTCGACGACCGCGCGCTCGCGCGCTGAGCCCAGCGCCCGGCGGACCGGCTCGAACGCATCCACGAGCTCCGGCGCGCCGGCGGCGATGAGGTCAATGAACGTCGCTACCCGACCGACCATGACGAAGCTGTTCCAGAGGCAGCCCCGCGACAGGAGGGACGCGGCGAGCTCGGGTGCCGGCTTCTCCCAGAACCGCCGGATCGGCCGAATCGACTCGCTCTCGCCGATGCGATCGGCCGGCTCGATCCAGCCATACTCGGTCTCCGGCGACGCGGCCTCGATGCCGAGCAGGATCACTCGTTGCGGAGCCGCGGCGAGCGCATCGACCGCACCCGCCACCGCGCGCACGAACGTGGCGTCGTCGTCCACGAAGTGATCCGACGGGAAGACCGCGACCGGGACGTCGCCCGCGAGGTCGGCAATCCGCATCAGCGGATAGAGCAACCCGGCTCCCGTCCCTCGATTGGCTGGCTGGACCACCAGCCGGTCGGGGGCGAGATCCGTGATGAGTGGACGGAAATAGGGCTCGTGCGGTCGGGTGACGATGACCACCTGGCGATCGGGGCGCGTCAGCAGGTCCACACGGCGGCGAGTCCGATCGAGCAGCGTCTCACCGTCCAGCAGCGGGCAGAACTGCTTGGGACGCGGGTCCCCGGCGATCTGGCGGGTCAGCGCCCGCAGGCGCGTTCCGTCTCCCCCGGCCAGGATCAGCGCCCACGGAGGCGCTGCAATCGTCTTCATGCGAAACCCCTTTCCACAGCGGCGCCCCGGTGAAGCCGGGGCGCGTGAGAATCGGAGCAACAACGGTGCCGGGTAGGCAGGACCATTTGGCCGAATGCTTTTCATTCTGAGAGGCCGGCTAGTGGTTAAAAAACTTCCCAGGCTGGCGATCATGTAGCGATATCCGCCGCTTCCGCCCGGACTTCCGCCCGATCGACAAGCGTTCGGCCTGTCCCATTCCGCCCGGCCCTCGGAACGCTTCCGGTCAGTCCGGATCGGCCGGGACGAGCCCGGTGAGCCGGTTCAGCGGGGGACGAGCGTGGCCCGGCGGGAGGCGCTGTCGACGGTGACCGTGAACGCGTTCAGGACGTCGCGGCCGAGCAGCCCATCCGCGCCCCCGGTGGAGAGCGCGTGGACGATGACCGCCACGGGTCCGACCTGGGTGCCCGCCAGGTCCAGCCGCGGGACGGACACGAGCACCGCTTGCGCGTCGCCCGTCACGCCCCGGATCTGCACGGGCGTGCCCCGGCTGGCATCGAAGCCGGCCCGGGACATGGCCTCGGGCGAGATCAGGGTCCGGTCGGCGCCCGTGTCGAGCAGCAGGCGCAGCGCCACCCCATTGAGCGTCGCATCCACGATCAAGGGGCCGCCCGTGTAGGGCACCACGACGCCGACCGGCGCCGGAGCCGGCTCGATGACCGGACCGGGAGTCGGTGTGTCGATCGTGCGGACGTTGCCGCGGAAGGCGGGCGGGATGCTGGCGGCGTCGGTCGTGTAGTGAATGGTGCCCTCGGCATCGGTCCACCGATACACCTGGGCCAGCGCGAATCCGGGAGCGCCCAGGACCAGCAACAGCGTGAGGATGGTCGCGAGCAACGTTACACGACGACCTTCTTGGCTCGCAGCGCCGCAATGTCGGAGGGGGAGTAGCCGAACTCGGCGAGCACCTGATCGGTGTGCTCGCCCTGCTGGGGCGCCGGAGTGCGCACGCCCGCCTTCATGCGCGAGAACTTCACCGGCGTGCCCACGACCGGGATCTCGCCCAGCCGCGGATGCACGACGCGCTGGATCATCCCGCGAGCGGCGGTCTGGGGATCTTCCATCACCTGGGCCACCGTGTTCACCGGCGTCGCCGGCACGCCCGCTTCCTCCAGCACCTTCAGCAACGGCTCCCGATCGTGCTTGGCGATCGCGGTCTCCAGCGCCTCCTCGAGGTCGCGCCGGTTCTTCACCCGCTCGATGTTCACGGCGAAGCGCGGGTCCGAGGCCATGTGCCCCAGGCCGAGCGCCGGCGCCAAGCGCTGCCAGAAGCGATCGTTCGCGCCGGCGATGAACACCCACTGGCCGTCGCGGCACTTGAAGGTCCGATACGGCGAGAGCGAGGGATGCGACGAGCCGAGCGCCTTGGGCTGCGCGCCGGTCAACAGATACCCCTCGGCGTGATAGTTCAGCAGCGTCACCGCGGTCTCCAGCAGCGAGGCATCCACGCGCTGGCCGAGGCCGGTGCTCACGCGGTGCAGCAGCGCGTTGACGATGCCGAAGGCGCAGAAGATCCCGGTGGTGAGATCGAGGAACGACACGCCGGCGCGGACCGGCGGGCCGCCCGGCTCGCCGGTGATGGACATGATGCCGCTGAAGGCCTGCATCAGCGCCTCGTAGCCGGCGCCGTCCTTGCGCGGGCCGGTGCGTCCGAACGCCGAGACCGAGCAGTACACGAGCCGCGGGTTGATCGCCGCCAGCTCGTCGTAGCCCAGGCCGAAGGACTCCATCGTGCCGGTCCGGAAGTTCTCGACCAGGACGTCGGCGCTGGCGACCATGCGCTTGAGGATCGCCACGCCCTCCGGCGCCTTGAGGTCGAGCGTCATGTCCCGCTTGTTGCGGTTGATGACCAGGAACGCCGCGGACTCCCCGTCCTTGTGCGGCGGCCACGTGCGCGACTCGTCGCCGCTCGAGGTGTCTTCGATCTTGATGACGTCGGCGCCGAGATCGGACAGGAGCATGCCGCAGAACGGGCCGGCCAGCACCCGGGAGAGGTCGAGCACGCGGATGCCTTCGAGCGAGAGAGCGGGCGTTGTCATGGGGCGAACAATACCACCTCCTACGCTACTATGGATTCCATGTCCCGACTGATCGCGGCCTTGCAGGAGCGCATCCTGGTCCTCGACGGCGCCATGGGCACCATGTTGCAGGCGGCCGACCTGACCGCGGAGGACTTCGGCGGGCCCGCCCTGGAGGGGTGCAACGAGCACCTCAACCTGACGCGGCCGGACGTGGTGCGCGGCGTCCACCGGGCCTACCGTGACGCCGGCGCCGACTGTGTCTCCACCAACACCTTCGGCTGCGCCCCCTACGTGCTCGCCGAGTACGGCCTGGCCGACCGCGCGTTCGAGATCTCGCGCGCGGCGGCACGCCTGGCCCGCGATGCCGTCGGCGACGCGCTGGTGATCGGGGCCATGGGGCCCTCGACGCGGACGATCACCGTCACCCGGAACGTGACGTTCGACGACGTGCGCGCCGGCTATCGCGTGCAGGCGGCCGGGCTCATCGCCGGCGGCGCGGACGCGCTGCTGCTCGAGACCTGCCAGGACACGCTCAACGTGAAGGCCGCCGCGCTCGGCGTGCGCGAGGCGCTGCAGGAAGCCGGCGCGACACTGCCGCTGATGGTCAGCGCGACGATCGAGCCGACCGGCACCATGCTCGCCGGCCAGGGCGTGGAGGCGCTGTGGGTGTCGCTCGAGCACCTCGCCCCCTGCTCGATCGGGCTGAACTGCGCGACCGGTCCCGAGTTCATGACCGATCACCTGCGCTCGCTGGCCGCGCTGACCACGGCGTTCGTGAGCGTCTATCCCAACGCCGGCCTGCCCGACGAGCGCGGCCAGTACGGCGAGACGCCGGCCAGTCTTGCCTTCAAGCTGAAGCGCTTCCTCGACGAGGGCTGGGTGAATATCGTCGGCGGCTGCTGCGGGACCACGCCCGCGCACATCGAGGCCATCGCCGCGCTCGCCCGCGGGCGGCGGCCGCGGGTGCCGCCGGTGGACCGCGCGCCCGCGGTCAGCGGCGTGGACGTGCTCTACCCGGCCGACGACAACCGGCCGATCTTCGTGGGTGAGCGCACCAACGTCATCGGCTCGCGCAAGTTCAAGGAGCTGGCCGTCGCCGAGCGTTTCGACGATGCGGCCGAGGTCGGCCGGGCCCAGGTCAAGGCGGGCGCCCAGGTGCTCGACGTGTGCCTGGCCAACCCCGACCGCGACGAGGCCGCCGACATGGACCGCTTCATGGGCGAGCTGACCCGCCGGGTCAAGGTCCCGCTCATGATCGACTCCACCGACGCCGCCGTGCTCGAGGTGGCGCTGCGCCACTGCCAGGGCAAGGCGATCGTCAACTCGATCAACATGGAGGACGGCGAGGAGCGCTTCGAGCAGGTGGCTCCCCTGCTGCGCCAGTTCGGCGGTGCGGTCGTGGTGGGCTGCATCGACGAGAACAAGCAGCAGGGCATGGCGGTGACGCGTGAGCGCAAGCTGGCCATCGCCGAGCGCTCGTACCGGCTGCTGACCGAGAAGTACGGTCTGGCCGCCCGCGATCTGATCTTCGACGCGCTGGTGTTTCCGGTGGGCACCGGCGACGCCAACTACCTCGGCTCGGCGGTGGAGACGATCGAGGGGCTGCGTGCGATCAAGGCGCGCTTCCCCGAGTGCCGGACCATCCTCGGCATCTCCAACGTGTCGTTCGGTCTGCCGGCGGCCGGGCGCGAGGTGCTCAACGGCGTCTTTCTCTACCACTGCGTGAAGGCCGGCCTCGACTACGCGATCATCAACACCGAGCGGCTGGAGCGTTATCCCTCGATCCCCGAGGAGGAGCGTCGCCTGGCCGAGGACCTGCTCTACGGTCGCGGGGCTGATCCGGTGGCGGCCTTCGCCGCGCACTTCCGCGACCGCACGAAGGCGGCGCCGGTCAAGAGCTCGCTCTCGCTCGATGAGCGGCTGGCCCGCTACATCGTCGAGGGCAGCCGTGATGGCCTGATCGAGGACCTCGACGCCAAGCTGGCCGAGGCCGCGCCGCTG
>Ga0111538_10001622_pt1 | contig 31635 bp, 27 predicted proteins | sample SoiMethybrSBSTD1_FD_79669 | JGI IMG/M metagenome (GOLD analysis project Ga0111538, IMG submission 79669) | Bulk soil microbial communities from a Populus tree surrounding site in Tennessee, USA - Soil MetaG P. TD hybrid SBSTD1 (version 2)... | ecosystem: Environmental > Terrestrial > Soil >... | reverse complement strand
CCCATTACTCCGTCCTCCGGCGATGTTGCCTCAGGCAACCCGACGTGGTCAAATTGGGTCCCGCATCGACGATGCGGATGGGCTGATGGAGCTTGCGATCGTGGCGGCGGCAGCAACCACGCGGTTTCTTCCCTTTCTGGACCCTTCCGAGGAGAGCGCGCTGCTCGCCGCGGCGCCAGTGCAGTCTTTTGCGACGGATCAGCTTGTCTTCGACCAGGACGTGCCGCTCCGGGCCATCTTCCTCATCGACGACGGCTCCGTGCGCATCGAGCGCAACGATCGCGGCGCCATGATCCCGCTGGCCACCCTGGGGGTCGGCGAGTTCTTCGGCGAAATGTCGTTCGTCGACGGCACGCCGACGAGCGCGAGGGTGGTCGCCGACGAGCCGACGCGGTTGCGCGTCATCGACACTGCCACCGTCGACAACCTGAGCCGGAGCGACCCGAGCTTCGCCGGCCGGCTCTACCGCTCCATTGCCGCGATTCTGGCCGAGCGGTTACGTCTGACCTCCATGCGCGCCTATGGCAGCCAGTCCTGGGGATGAGGCCTGGCGCCGGTCTGCGCCTTCGGCCTTCATAGGGTCGGAATGACGTTGCCTGCTGCGCTCCCTTGATAGGCAGATTCCGGCTGAGCGGCGAGCTGGCGTCGAGGCACCTTGAGGGCCGGGCGGCATTTGCGCACCTGGGGAAAGCGTTGAGTTCACGCGGCGGCCTCTTGGCCGGGTGGTGCGGCCGGCGTAGGAGGCTCGACACCAAGGGGGATTAGGGGACATGCGAGTCGAGCGGCAGCTGTGGTTCTGGGCGGCGGCGCTCGTCGTGGTCGTTGGGGCAATCGCGCTCCTGCGAGACATCCTGCTCCCATTCGTGGCCGCCATCGTCATCGCCTATTTCCTGAATCCGGCCGCTGACCGGCTGCAGACCTTCGGCGTCAAGCGCCCCTGGGCTGCCGTGCTCATCGTTGGCGTGGCGGCCGTGATCCTTGCATTCGCGCTGGTCCTGCTGGTGCCGGTGCTGGCAAACCAGGTGCGCCAGCTCGCCACCGCCTTGCCGGGCGAGACGGAGCGCTTCAAGGCTGCGGCAGAACGGCTAGGGCAGGAATGGTTGGGTCCGAGCTTTCCCTCCTTCCAGACGGCGCTCGACCGCAGCCTTGCCGATTTGTCGCAGAACTGGGCGGGGATGGCAGGGACCCTCATGGCATCGGTGTGGAGCCGGGGGCTGGCGCTGGTGAACTTCGTCTCCTTGCTGCTCATCACGCCCATCGTCGTGTTCTACCTCCTGGTCGACTGGCATCCCATGCTCGCGCGCCTGGACGATGCGCTGCCACGGGACCACGCGCCCACGATCCGGCGGCTCGCTGGCGAAATCAACGATGCGGTTGCCGCCTTCATCCGCGGCCAGGGAACGATCTGTCTGATGCTCGGCCTGTTCTATGCTGTCGGGCTGAGTTGGGCCGGCATCGAATATGGTCTGCTGGTGGGCCTCACGACGGGTCTTCTAGCCTTCATCCCCATCGTCGGCTGGATGTTGGGCGTGATCTTCGCCTCTGGTCTCGCCGTCGTGCAATACTGGCCGGACCCCTCGCCGCTGCTCAAGGCCGTGGCTGTGCTCGTGAGCGGCATCGCTATCGACACCGCCTTTCTCTCCCCGCGCTTCGTTGGCCAGAAGGTGGGCCTGCACCCGGTCTGGATGATCTTCGCTTTGTTCGTCTTCAGCTATCTCTTCGGACTCGTCGGCACGTTGGTGGCCGTGCCGCTGGCGGCGGCAACGGGCGTGCTGGTGCGCTTCGCCATGCAGCTCTATCGTGACAGCGCCGTTTACAAGGGCAGCGGCGCCGGCAGCGAAGATACGGCGACCCTCGCCGCGGGAAAGCCGGAGGACATGTTGTGAGCGCGACGTCCGATCAGCTCCTCCTCGACCTGGCGCAGCGGCCGGCACTTGGCGCGGAGGACTTTCTGATCAGCCGGTCGAACCAGGCCGCCGCCGACGTGATCGATCGCTGGCCCGACTGGCAGCACGCCTCGCTGGTTGTTATGGCCCCGGCGCGCGCCGGCAAGACGCATCTGTCCAACGTCTGGCGCCTCCGATCGGGAGCGATGCGCCTGGACGCCCGTGCGCTCAGCGAAGAAGACGTGGCGCACGCGAAAGGCCCGTTGCTCGTCGAGGACCTGCACGCCGGCATTGCCAGCGAGCGCGCGCTTTTTCACCTGCTGAATCTTGTGCGCGAGCACAAGTCGTCGATGCTGCTCACCTCGCGGGTAGCGCCCGGGGATTTGGATGTGCGACTGCCGGATCTGCGCTCGCGCCTGCGCGCACTCCCGGTGGTAGAGATCTCGCCGCCGGACGAGGCGCTGCTGAAGGGGGTTCTGGTCAAGCATTTCGCCGACCGGCAGCTGCTCGTGGAGCCGCACGTGATCAACCATATCGCCTTGCATATGGATCAATCGATGGCGGCGGCGGCAGCGATCGTTGCCGAAATCGACCGGGCGGCGATGGCATCGCACCGCAAGGTCACGCGGGCTCTGGCCGGGGAAATCCTCGCTCGACAGCAGGCTGGCGGCTAGCCGGAACGACGGGGAGCGCCACCAAACATTCATCTTGCTGTTGCATTCTCCGGCCTCTCGGTGCGAAGTGGCAGGATTGCCACCCGATACACGCTTCGGTTGCGGCAGGTTACTCATGAGCGCCCCCAGAACGAGGCTGAAGGAACGCGAGCAGGCGGCCGAGGCAGCAGCTGTTCCCCAGCCGCCGACCGGCTCCGCTCGCTTCTACAACCGCGAGCTCTCCTGGCTGCAGTTCAATCGGCGGGTGCTGGAGGAGGCGCAGAATGTGCGCCATCCGCTGCTTGAGCGTCTGCGTTTCCTGTCCATTTCGGCCTCCAACATCGACGAGTTCTACATGGTGCGTGCGGCTGGCCTCTATGGTCAGGTCGCCGCTGGCATTACCTTGCCGAGCCAAGACGGGCTCACGCCGATCCAGCAGCTGGTCGAGATCAACCGCTTCGCCGCGGGCCTTGTCAGCGATCAGCAGGCCTGCTGGGAGGCCCTCCGCGCCGAGATGGCGGCTGCCGGCATCCACATCGTCGAGCCGAAGGAGTTGCGGCCGGCCGAGAGCGAATGGCTGGATCGCCACTTCATTACCCAATACCTGCCGATTCTGACCCCGCTTGCGGTCGATCCTGCGCATCCCTTCCCCTTCATCCAGAATGGCGCCCTGACGGTGGGCGTGGAGCTGCGGCGCGAGCGCGACGGCACCACCATGCACGCCCTGTTGCCGATCCCGAGCCAGCTCGCCCGCTTCATCCGGCTGCCGCAGGACGATGCGGCCCAGGGCGAAGGCGTGAGGTCGATCCGCTTTATCCGCATTGAATCGATGATCGGCATGTTCCTCTCGCGCCTATTCCCGGGCTTCCTCGCCCGCAGCCACGGCGCATTCCGGGTCTTGCGCGACAGCGACATCGAGGTGCAGGAGGAGGCGGAAGATCTCGTCGCCCTCTATGAGACGGCTTTGAAGCGCCGCCGCCGCGGCGATGTCATACGCCTCGAGATCGACGGGCAAATGCCCTCGCGGCTACAGCGCTTCGTGGTGAAGGAGGTCGAGATTCGCGACGATGCGGTCTTCATCAAGGAGGGCCTGCTCGGACTGGCCGACACCAGTCAGCTGATCGTTGCGGAACGCCCCGATCTCGTCTTCAGGCCCTTCAATATCCGTTTCCCCGAGCGCATCCGCGACTTCAACGGCGACTGCTTCGCAGCCATCCGCAAGAAGGACATCGTGGTGCATCACCCCTACGAGTCCTTCGACGTGGTAGTGCAGCTGCTGCGGCAGGCTGTGGCCGATCCCAACGTGCTGGCCATCAAGTGGACGCTCTATCGCACCTCCAACGACAGTCCGATCGTGCGCGCCCTCAAGGATGCCGCCGACCTCGGCAAGTCGGTGACGGCAGTGGTGGAGCTCAAGGCGCGCTTCGACGAGGCTGCCAACATTCGCTGGGCCCGCGACCTCGAAAGCGCGGGCGTGCATGTCGTTTATGGCTTCATCGAGCTCAAGACGCACGCCAAGCTCGGCCTGATCGTGCGCCGCGAAGGCCCTGACCTCGCCACTTACTGCCACATCGGCACCGGCAACTACCATCCGGCGACGGCTAAGGTCTACACCGACCTCTCCTTCTTCAGCGCAGATCCGGTGATCGGCCGAGATGTGACGCGCATTTTCAACTTCATCACTGGCTACGCCGAGCCGGCCGAGATCGAGGTGATGGCCGCCAGTCCGCAAGGCATCCGCACGCGCATCCTCGCCCACATCCGGGACGAGATCGCGCATGCGAAGGCCGGGCGCAAGGGCGCGATCTGGATGAAGCTGAACTCGCTGGTGGACGGGAGAATCATCGAGGCTCTCTACGAGGCGAGCCAGGCGGGCGTCGAGATCGACCTGATTGTGCGCGGCATTTGCTGCTTGCGGCCTGGAATCCCGGGACTCTCCGACAACATCCGCGCCAAAAGCATTGTCGGGCGCTTCCTCGAGCACGGGCGCATCTACTGCTTCGGCGCGGGACACGGCTTGCCCGCCCCGAAGGCTCTCGTCTATATCAGCTCCGCCGACATGATGCCCCGCAATCTGGATCGGCGCGTCGAGGTCATGGTGCCCATCATCAACCCGACGGTGCACGAGCAGATCATGGACCAGATCATGGTTGCGAATCTGAAGGACAACCAGCAGAGCTGGCGTATTCTGAGGGACGGCTCGTCTGAGCGCATGCGGCCTGCCAAAGGCGAGGAGCCGTTCAATGCGCACGAGTACTTGATGACCAACCCCAGTCTCTCGGGCCGCGGACAGTCGCTGAAAGACAGCTTCCCGCGTCGGTTCAGTCTCGCCCAGGAGAATTAACACTGGGGCCGGTGCCGACTCGGACCGGCGTAGTGGTTCTGCTTCAATCGCGAGCAGGGCGGCGGAGCCGGGTTCCGTTGCTTGCGAGCCCGTTTCTGGTGCCTTATCGCGAAATTCGTCTCGGGCATGGTAAGCGAGGAGCGAATTTCGCGAATCTGAAGGATACTGGCCAAGCCAATGGTTCTAGCGTGACCAACATCGCGAAGTCCGCCTTATCAACCACACGAGAGCCATGCTGCGGACGTCTCGATCATCACATGGGCCGGGGATAGCCGAGAGGAAAGGCGTGCCGCGCGAAACCAGCGAGCCATTCGGACGCGCGGGCGAGTTGGAGCCTATCGGCGTCGTCGACATCGGATCGAACTCGGTGCGCCTGGTCATCTACGAGGGCGCGGTGAGGAGCCCCACGCCGATCTTCAACGAGAAGGTGCTGTGCGGCCTCGGCCGGCAGGTCGGGTCGACCGGCCACCTCGGCAAGGAGAGCGTCGAATGCGCGCTCGAGGCCTTGCGCAGATTCAACGCCATTGCCCGCATCCTGAGGGTCAAGAACATCTGGGCAATCGCAACCGCAGCCTGCCGGGACGCCTCGGACGGCCCGGATTTCATTGCCCGCGGCGAGCGGGCGCTCGGTGGCAGGATCCAGGTGCTGTCCGGGCAGCGCGAGGCGGAGCTTGCCGCCAACGGCATCATGATGGGGTTCCGGTCGCCCGACGGTTTTGCCGGCGATCTCGGCGGCGGCAGCCTGGAGGTCCTCGAGGTGCGGGGTGAGGCCCTACGCCAGTCAGTCACCCTTCCCCTCGGCGGCCTGCGGTTGCTCGACGCCTCCGAAGGCAAGATCGACGACGCTATCGATATCGCGGACGACCAGATCGGCCGCGTCGCCTGGCTCGAGAGCGGGCGCGACCACCCCTTCTACGCCGTCGGGGGCACGTGGCGCGCCATTGCCAAGTTGCATATGGAGGGCACCAAGTACCCGCTGCGTGTCATGCACGGCTACACCATGCCCACCGAGGACGTGATCGACTTCTGCGAGGACATCCGAAGGGCGAAGAAGCTGTCCGCCATGCCCGGCATTGAAGACATCTCGCGCCCCCGCCGGGAAGTTCTGCCGTACGGGGCCCTGGTGCTGGAGCGACTACTCAAGAAGCTCGCGCCGAGTGCGGTCCACTTCTCGGTGTTCGGCATCCGCGAGGGCCTCGTGTACAGCCTGCTGTCGGAGTCCGAGCGCAGGAAGGACCCGCTCATCACCTTCTGCGCGTCCTACGCCAAGCTGCGCTCCCGATCGGCCGAGCACGCGCGCGAGCTGTGCACCTGGACGGACGCGCTGTTCGAAGGGCCGGGACCCAAGGAGACGGAGGAAGAGCGGCGGCTGCGCCACGCTGCATGCCTGCTCTCGGACATCAGCTGGCGCGCGCATCCCGACTATCGCGGCGAGCAGAGCCTCAACCTGATCGCCCACGCCGCACTCGGCGGCATCGACCATCCGGGCCGCGTCTTCATGGCGCTCACAAGCTACTTCCGGCATACCGGCACCGGCAGTGATGGGGAAGAGGAAGGAAAGGACGAGTTGTCGGAGCGCCTGAAAGCGATCGTGCCTAAGAAACTCTACCGGCGTGCCCGCATCATCGGAGGGGCGATTCGCGCCGCGCACATGCTGTCAATCGGGCGCCCCGGCATTATCGACGAGACGCCGCTGTCCTACGAGCGCAACAGGCTTGTCCTGACCATTCCCAAGGCCTACGCGGCGCTCGACGGGGAGCGCTTGCGTCGCCGTTTCAGCGCCCTTGCTGCGCTGCTCGAGCGCGAGCCCGAGATTCGCGCCAAACAGTGATATTTCCCAGCAGCCCAACGAGATACCCGCGCCGCCTCCTCCGGCGACCGGCGTTGCTGGCTCTGTGCACAACAACCCGGCGCCTGATGCACCCGATACGGATTGGCCAATGCCCGCCATGATCCTACATTAGCATCTCAAGTGGCAGCCGGGCTGGATGGGCTTACGAGATGGCCGAGGACCCCTACAAGGTGCTGGGTGTGGCACGCGATGCTCCCGACGAGGAGATTCGCCGGGTGTACCGCAGGCTGGCCAAGGAGCTGCATCCCGATGTCAATCCGGGGAACCGGGCGTCTGCTGAGGAACGCTTCAAGAAGGTGTCGGCCGCCTACGAGATCGTCGGCGACCCCGTGAAGCGCAAGCAGTACGACCGCGGCGAGATCGACGCCAACGGCGAGCAGCGCCGCGGCTATCAGCGCGCCCACGCCGGTGGCGCCCGTGCCGGCGGTGGCCGGCGGGGCGATGAGTACGGCGGTTTCGGCGACGTATTTTCCGACCTTTTCGGGGGGGCCGGACGCTGGCGCTGGGGAGAGGGCGACAGCCAGTTTGCCGCGCGCGGCCAGGATGTGCGCTACACGCTCGAAATCGACTTTCTGGAAGCTGCTGCCGGTGCCAAGAAGCGCGTGACGATGCCGGACGGCGGCGCCCTCGACCTGAGCATCCCGGAAGGCGTGTCGGATGGCCAGGTGCTGCGCCTCAAGGGCAAAGGCTCGCCGGGCGCCCGCGGCAGCGAGGCGGGCGATGCGCTCGTCGAGATCAAGGTCAGGCAGCATCCGCAATTCAAGCGAATTGGCGACGACATCAGCCTTGAGCTGCCCATCACCATCGATGAGGCCGTGCTTGGAGCCAAGATCGAGGTGCCGACAGTCTCCGGACGCGTGCAGCTGAGCATCCCCAAGGGGACGAGCTCGGGCCGCGTCTTCCGGCTGAAGGGCAAGGGCGTGCGCAACTCCGCCAGCAATCGCACCGGCGATCAGCTGGTAACGGTGCGCATCGTGCTGCCCGACACGGTCGACGACAAGCTCGCGTACTTCATGTCGGAGTGGCGACAGTCGCACCGCTACAACCCGGGGCGATCGTAGCCTCTCCCCGGGCCTCCGCCGGCCGTCCCAGGGGCCTTCCCTCTGTTTCAGGCGGTCCCCCGCACGCCCGAGTTTGCGGGGATGCGGACGCCGGTTTTCAACCTTCGTCACGGGCCCGTGACATGGCCTTTTCGCCAGCCCGCCCCCTACCGATATTCAGTACTACGAAGCGCGTGCGGCGCGGAACTGCATGCTGCAACCGCGAAGATGAGGAACGAAGGACAACATGGAGGCCCCGCTTTACCGGCGAGTGGAACGAACGATGGCTCGGTCGACGCGAATGGTGTTCATCGGTGGTGCGTTGATGCTCGCACTGCTGATCGCCGTTATCAATTCGGTCAGTGCCGACTCTGTCTCGTGGGGCTTGGCCCATCATCCCGTCTACGCGCCGAGTAGCTAGTCTGGTGTCCTGATCGCGAAATTCGTCTCGGGTGCGAAGGGGGAGGATTTCGCGGCGTCTGAAGCCAGCCGACAACCTTGGTGCGATCGTTGGCCTCTCGCGACGACGGGCGAACTGGGCGGGACTTTGGCCTGACGCGACGTCACCCGACGCTGCGGATTTTGGCGGCGCCGTCGGCGGAAGCAAGCGGCATCAGCACCACCTCCCCGCGTTCCGCCATGAGGGCGAGCTTCCCGCGCTTGAGGTCCTGTGCGAAGGTCCCGAACATTTCGTAGCGCCAGCCCTTGAGGGCAGCGACATCGGGTGCGTCCTCGACCGCGATGCGCTCCAGATCGTCACCGTCGGCAATCAGCCGCGGCGCGACCTTGTGGCGGGCGGCACAGGTCTTCAGCAGCACCCGCAGGAGGTCGACAAGCGCTATCTTCTCCGCCGGCAGCGGCAGTCCCGTGCGTAGGGGGGGCACGGTCTTCATGTCGCGGGACAGACCCCGCTTTACGGCCTCGACGATATCCTTGGCGCGCGCCGACTTGGCGAAACCTTCACTGAGCGTGCGCAGTTCCGACAGAGCTGCCGTCTCGGTCGGCGCATGGCCGGCGATGTCGTAGAGGGCCTCGTCGCGCAATATGCGGTTGCGGGGCACGTCCTGAGCCTGGGCCAGACGCTCGCGCCAGGCCGCAAGCTCGATCAGCACGGCCAATCCCTTGCGGTTTTTGACGCGGAGCTTCAGGCGGCGCCAGGCCTCCTCGGGAAGGACCTCGTAGGTCCGGGGCTCGGTAAGCTCGGCCATCTCCTCGGCGAGCCAGTCGGTGCGGCCCTCCCTTTCAAGCTCAGCCTTGAGGTGCAGGTAGATGTCACGCAGGTGGAGGACGTCGCCCAGCGCGTAGACCAGTTGCTTCTGCGACAGGGGGCGCCGTGACCAGTCCGTGAAGCGCGAGGTCTTGTCGAGATCGCGTCCCGTGACCTGCTTCACCAGGTTCACGTAGCTGACGGCTTCACCGAAGCCGCACACCATCGCGGCGACCTGGGTGTCGAAGATCGGACGCGGGATCAGGCGTGCCAGGTTCCAGACGATCTCCAGATCCTGGCGCGCCGCGTGAAACACTTTGACCACGCGCTCGTTGGCCATGAGCTCGAAAAAAGGCTGGAGCGAGATTCCGGGCTGCAGAGGATCCACCAGCACCTCGTCCTGAGGTCCGGCAAGCTGGATCAAGCACAGCCGGGGCCAATACGTCTGCTCGCGTATGAACTCGGTGTCGACGGCCACAAAGCCGTGCTGGCTCAGGCGCTTAGAGACTTGGGCGAGGTCTTCGGTTGTCGAGATGAGGCGCATGGACGGGCGCTTATAGCGCAAGCGTCCGCAATTGTCGCGGGCGAGGCGGCTATTTTCCTGGTTTGGCGTGAACCGATTCCCGCCCCCCCACACCATCGGCAGCCGCAACCGGCCAGGCTAGCGCGTCAGCACGATGAAATCCGTATACTTTCCCGTCTCCTGGCTTACCCCCTCGTCGGACACGGTGAGGGATGCGCCGGCCCAAAGCTTGTCGGAGATGAGTTTGCGGGTCTCCTCGGGCATCTCGAAACGGTCGAGCACCCCCCCGGCCGTGGGGCGGGCACGCGGCGGGGCGGGCGGCGCCTCCGCGCGATCACCGCGCCGCCCCGTCTGGCGCCGCTCCGCGAGCGGTTGCGACGGGCCCATGGAGACCGTGAGCCAGCGCATGGACTTGCCGTCTTCCTCGGCCTCCATGGCGACGTAGAGGTGCGTGCCGAGCGGCGCGTCGGGGTCCTTGAAGATCACCGGAGCCTCGTGGATCGGCTTCCAGGCCTGGCGGACGTAGACTCGGCCTGTCTTCTTGCTGACAAAGACCGAAATCGGCTCTGTGCTGCGCTCCCCGGCACGCACGATTGCCGCGGCGTCGTCGCTCAATTTGTCGGCGTCCCAGGCTGCCTGGGCGGCCTCGAAGGCCTCCTTGGTCTTGGCGGCCTCAATGGTGGCGGCATCTTTGACCGCTTGCGAAGCTTCATCGAGCTTGGCTCGTGCCGCATCCCTGGCGGCGCTCGCCCGCTCTGCTGCCTCCGGCGCCTTCGCGGCCTCGACGGCCTTCTGGGTAGCTTCGTGCCTGTTGCGGGCAGCTTCGAGCGCGCGCTCCGCATCGCGCAGTGCCGCAATCGCCTTGTTGGCATCGGCTGCCCTGGCTGCGGAGGCCTGGCTCGCCTCCTTGGCGGCCTTGGCGAGGGCCGGCGCCTCTGCAACGACCTGGGCCCGTTGCGCCTTGGCCCGCTCGAGCGGGCTCAGAAGCCTCGTGGGGGCGGCCGCCTCCCCTGCAGGCTTGCTGCCGGTGGAAATCGGCACCAGGCCCGGCTTTGGCCGTTCCCCGTCCGCCAGGGGCGCGGGCGCCGGAGTGAGGGTCGGCAGAGGCAACGCCGGATGGGCAAGCTCGACCGCCTGCACATCGTCGGACGCGACCACGACCCGCGCACCCATTTTCGTCATGGTCCACAGCTCGGACGCAAAGCTGTGAGTGAGGCGGATGCAGCCGTGCGATGCCGGGTACCCCGGCAGGATACCGGCATGCAACGCCACCCCGGACCATGTGATGCGCTGCATGAACGGCATCGGCGCGCCGCTGTAGATATTGGATCGGTGGTACTTGTTCTTCTGTATGACGCTGAACATCCCCGTCGGCGTCGGGAAGCCGCGCATGCCGGTGGAGACCGCACTCTGCCGCTGAAAGCCCCCCGCGCCGTAGATCGAGATGCGCTGCTTGGGAAGGGAGACCACGATGAGATGCACCTGCGGCAGGACCGCCGCCGTCGTATCCTTGCCGGCCCTGTCGGGACGTTTGACGGGGACCTTGGCTACAGCCCGCTTCGACCTGTAGGCTGGGTAGGAGCGCGCGTCGGCGCTATCCGTGCCGGCACCGCCTCCGGCGAGCACAAGCAAGCCTGCCAGGAACAGGGAGATGGGACGAACGGGTCGGGAGCAGTTGGAAAACAATTCTGTAAACTCCAGCTGGCGGGACGTTCAAAACAGCCACCCGACCCCGTTATAGGCGATCGCCCGCCAACAGCCGTAACCCGTTAGCCACACTTGCTTTGTCATGCGCAGACATGCGCGCTGCGATGCCGCTCCGAGAGCGCTTGCTATGCCGTGCAGCCCGTGCGAGTGGATCGCCAAGAGCCTCAGGGGGATTCGTCGCTTGCGAACCCCGGTGTTTGCGTGTGCGTAGCCTTGGTTGCCAGCGCCGTGCCACCATGCGGGGCTTGAAAGCCATGTCAGCTTTTCGCGTCTTGCGCGACCTTTTCGGCAAGTCGGACGAGACGAAGAAAGCCGAGGTTGCGCGCGAAGCGCCGCCCAAGTCTGTTCCGGCTGAGAAGCAGGCTGCTTCGCCAGCCGCTGCGCCGCTGGATTTGTTCGAGAAGGAGCCGGTAGAAAAACCCGTGGTCCGCGCCGTTCGCAAGCCTGTAGAGAGCTCCGAGAGCTACACCGCTGCTGATATCGAGGTTCTTGAAGGCCTGGAGCCCGTGCGGCGCCGGCCCGGCATGTATGTCGGCGGCACCGACGAAAAGGCCCTGCATCACCTGTTCGCCGAGGTGATCGACAACGCCATGGACGAGGCGGTGGCGGGCCATGCCACCTGGATCGAGGTACGGCTCGAGGCGGACGGCTTTCTGTGCGTGACCGACAACGGGCGCGGAATCCCCATCGATCCGCACCCCAAATTCAAGTCCAAGTCCGCCCTCGAAGTGATCATGACGACGCTGCACTCGGGGGGCAAGTTCGACAGCAAGGTCTACAACACGTCGGGCGGGCTGCACGGTGTCGGCGTGTCGGTGGTCAATGCTCTGTCCGAGAGGCTCGAGGTGGAGGTCGCGCGCGGTCAGCAGCTCTACGCCATGACCTTCGCGCGGGGAGCGCCGCAGGGCAAACTGAAGAGCCTCGGCGCCATCAAGAACCGCCGCGGCACCAAGGTGCGCTTCAAGCCGGACGAGCAGATTTTCGGCAAGGGCGCCGCGTTCAAGCCGCAGCGCCTGTTCCGCATGGCGCGCTCCAAGGCCTACCTGTTTGGCGGCGTCGAGATCCGCTGGTCCTGCGCCCCCGAGCTCATCGGCGACGATACGCCGCCCGAGGCCACGTTCCACTTCCCCGGTGGCCTTAAGGAGTATCTCGAAGCCACGATCAACGGCCAGACACGGGTCACCAAGGATATCTTCGGGGCGCGCATCGAGCGCACTGGTGGCCACGGCTCGGTCGAGTGGGCGGTGTGCTGGGTGGCCGACGAGGACGGCTTCGTCAATTCCTACTGCAACACCATCCCGACGCCGGAAGGCGGCACGCACGAGAACGGGTTTCGCTCGGCGCTGTCGAAGGGGCTACGCGACTTCGGCGAGCGCGTCGGCAACCGGCGCGCCGCCCAGATCACCGCGGACGACGTTCTGGGAACGGCGACGGCGATGCTCTCCGTGTTCATCCGCGAGCCCGAATTCCAGGGCCAGACCAAGGACAAGCTCGCCAGCCAGGAAGCCACGCGCATTGTCGAGGGCGCCGTGCGCGACGCCTTCGACCATTGGCTGGCCGACAGCCCGCAGCAGGCCACCAGGTTGCTCGATTGGGCCGTCGATCAGGCTGAGGAGCGGCTGAAGCGCAAGCGCGAGAAGGAGATCGGCCGCCAGACGGCGACGCGCAAGCTGCGACTGCCCGGCAAGCTCGCCGACTGCAGCCTCAATTCCAAGCAGGGCACCGAGATTTTCATCGTCGAGGGCGACTCCGCCGGCGGCTCCGCCAAGCAGGCGCGCGACCGGGAGCGGCAGGCGGTTCTGCCTCTGCGCGGCAAGATCCTCAACGTTGCCAACGCCTCCTCGCAGAAGCTGTCGCAGAACCAGCTGCTGTCGGACCTGATCCAGGCACTGGGCGTGGGCACGGGAACGCGCTATCGCGACGAGGACCTGCGCTACGAGCGCGTGATCATCATGACGGATGCCGATGTCGACGGCGCCCACATCGCGTCGCTCCTCATCACTTTCTTCTACCAGGAGATGCCGGAGCTGATCGAGCAAGGCCATCTCCATCTGGCGATGCCGCCGCTCTATCGGCTCACCCACGGGGCCAAGTCGGTCTATGCACGCGACGAGCGGCACAAGGACGAGTTGATCAAGCGGGAGTTCCCGGCCAACGCCAAGGTCGAGATCAATCGCTTCAAGGGGCTGGGCGAGATGAACGCCGCGCAGCTCAAGGAAACCACCATGAACCCGGCGCTGCGCACTCTGCTGCGGGTGGAGATCGCCGAGGCGCGCGAGACGGTGAGCGAGGCCGTCAACGCGCTGATGGGCTCCAAGCCCGAGGCCCGCTTCCGCTTCATCCAGGAGCGCGCCGCCTTCGCCAAGGACCTGGACATCTAGCGCCGCGACGCACATACCGCCGTCATCCGCCTCGCCGGCACCGGCCAAGATCGGTGCGGGCGGCGCGATGGAAGGCGAGATGTGCAACGGAGAGTCCGCATGTCCGATCATGTCCGCGTGGAGAGGAACGGCGCTGTTACGACGGTCGTCATCAACCGGCCGGATGCGCGCAACGCCTGCACGGTCGCGATGGTGCAGGGACTCCACGACGCGTTCGCGGACTTTGAGAGTGACCGGAATGCCAAGGTTGCAGTCTTGACCGGTGCCGGCGGCAGCTTCTGCGCCGGGGCGGATCTGAAGGAGTTGGCAAGCGGCGCGGCGTTGGGATTTTGCTGGGCCGGCGAGGACAAGGGCGTCACCCGTCGCATGTTGTCGAAGCCGGTGATCGCGGCCGTGTCCGGACATGCGGTTGCTGCCGGTCTGGCACTTGCGGTGTGGTGCGATCTGCGCGTCGCCGACAGGACGGCGGTATTCGGCGTGTTCTGCCGGCGCTACGGCGGCCCGATGCCCAACGGTTGCACCGTGCGGCTGCCGCGTCTGATCGGGCAAAGCCGGGCACTCGACATGATGCTCACCGGACGCGCCGTCGATGCCGATGAAGCCTTCGCGATCGGCCTCGCCAACCGGCTGGTGCCGGCCGGCACGGCGCGGCAGGAGGCAGAGCGATTGGCGCACGACCTAGCTGCGCTGCCGCAGGCGGCCATGCTGTCGGATCGTGCTTCACTGATCTCGCAGTGGGACTGGCCTGAGGACGAGGCTATTCGCCGTAAGATAGCCGGCAGCGCCGTGGCCTTCGCCGAGGGCTTCCAGGCCGGTGCCGCACGGTTCGTCGCCGGAGAAGGCCGGCACGGCAAAGATGTGGTGCCCTGAGCTGCAAGCGCGCGGCTCCTACGCCCCGCCGCGCCTATGCCTCGCAAGAGCCAGCGCCTCGCGGTCCAGCAAGGGAGGTGTGCGATCGATCGGTCGGGCCGGCGGCTCCGTGGACGTGGCGCGACCGACGGCGATGGGATCGCTTGCCGGAAACGTCTGCGCCAACGCCTGGTCAAGTCGCGCTTCGACCTCGGCTCTTCCCGCATGCGCACGCCGGTGACGACTGGTTGGCATTTACCGGATTTGGTATGGCTTCGCGCGGGCACAACGCTCCACACGCAATTGTGTCTGTGATCCCTTGGTAATGCCGGGGCTGCGCGAGGACAGTCATGCAAAGCCGCTGGAGCGATGCCGACGCCCGCAATGCGGTCGAGATCTATGGGACGGCCGGAGCGAGCGAGGATTTGGCGCTGCGCGTCTACTCGACGCGGTTGCTCGGCAGCGATCCGCTCCTCGTGCTGCATGGCGGCGGCAACACCTCCCTCAAGACGAGGATGGCGGACCTCGTCGGCGACATGCACGACGTGCTGTGCGTCAAAGGCTCCGGCCGGGACATGGCCGCCATCGATCCCTCGGGCATGCCCGCCGTGAAGTTGGCGCCTTTGCGCAAGCTTCGCCGGCAGGCAAGTCTCGATGACGCCGGGATGATGGCGACCCAGCGCGCGTTCCTGCTTGATCCCGCGGCCCCCAGCCCATCCGTGGAGCTGTTGCTGCACGCCTTTGCGCCGGCCAAGTTCGTCGACCACACGCATGCCAATGCGGTGCTTAGCCTGCTCGATCAGCCGGACGGCCGGGAGCTTACGCGCGAGATCTACGGGGATCGGTTGGGCTTCGTACCCTACCACCGGCCGGGCTTCGGTCTCGCCAAGGCTGCCGCCGATATTCTCGACGCCGAGCCGAAGGTCGAGGGCCTGCTGCTCGACAAGCACGGCATTTTCACCTTCGGCGACACCGCGCGCGAAGCCTACGAGCGCATGACCGAGATGGTGACGCTGGCCGAGGCGCGGCTGCAGCGCAGCCGCAAGGCAGTCTTCGCGAGTGCGCCGTTGCCACGAAGCGTGGCGGCCCCGGCCGAGGTTGCGCCCATTCTGCGCGGTGCCTGTAGCGCTGCGGAGCGGCAGGTCGAGGGCGCGTGGCGGCGGCTGATCCTCGAATTTCGCGGCGGCGAGGCCGTGCGCAGGTTTGTCAACGGTGCGGAGGTCGCGCGCTATGCAAATGCCGGCGTCATCACCCCCGACCACGTTATCCGCACGAAGCCTTGGCCGCTGATCGTGCCGGCGCCGGAGGCCGGCGAGCTTGAGTGCTTCAGGCAGGACGTGCGTGCAGCGGCGCAGAGATTTGCCACCAGCTATGCTGACTACTTCGCTCGCAACGACGTCCGCACGGGCGGCGGCAAGGTCATGCTCGATCTGCTGCCGCGCGTGATCTTGGTGCCAGGTTTGGGGCTGTTCGGCCTCGGCCGCAGCAAGGCCGACGCCCGCATCGCCGCCGACCTGGCTGAATGTGCTGTTCATGCGATCACCGACGCCGAGGCGATAGGTCAATACAGGTCGATCGGCGATGCCGACATGTTCGACTGCGAATACTGGCCGCCCGAGCAGATCAAGCTCGCCCAAGTCAGGGAGCTGCCGCTAGCCGGCCAGATTGCCGCCATCACCGGGGCCGGCGGTGCCATCGGCGCGGCAACGGCCCGTGTCTTTGCGGCGGCGGGTGCTGAGGTTGCGCTGCTCGATGTGAACGAGGACGCGGCGCGAGACCGGGCGCTAGCCATCAGCGCGTCCGCCCTGCCGGTTACCTGCGATGTGACCGATGCGGCGTCGGTGCGCGGCGCCTTCGACCGCGTGGCGGAGGCCTTCGGCGGCGTCGACATCGTCGTGTCGAATGCAGGAGCGGCCTGGCAGGGACGCATCGGCGAAATCGATGAGGCGGTGTTGAGGAAGAGCTTCGAGCTGAACTTCTACGGGCACCAGCGCGTAGCCCAAGCCGCGGTACGCATCATGCTGGCGCAGGGCACCGGCGGCTGCCTCCTCTTCAACGTGTCGAAGCAGGCGGTGAACCCCGGCCCGAATTTCGGCCCTTATGGGTTGCCCAAGGCCGCTACCTTGTTCCTCGTGCGCCAGTACGCGCTCGACTACGGCGCCGAGGGCATCCGCGCCAACGCCGTCAATGCCGACCGCATCCGCTCCGGCCTCCTCACCGACGACTTCATCAAATCGCGCTCGGCCGCGCGCGGTGTGAGCGAGAAGGAGTACATGAGGGGCAACCTGCTGGGACGCGAGGTGACGGCCGAGGACGTGGCCCAGGCCTTCCTGCACCAGGCTCTGGAGCTGAAAACCACGGGCGATGTAACGACGGTGGACGGAGGCAACATCGCCGCAGCGCTGCGTTAGAGAGTTCGACGCGATTGCATTGTCAGGAGTGGTCGTCTTGCCTCACCCGAGGGTATCCAACCCTTCATCATAGATGATAGTTCGAACCTATTCATTGAAAGAGGGGGACTTGTTTCTGCGACTTGCGGCGATTGCCTTTGTTCTGGCTGGCCTGTTGCACCTCACGCTTGGGTTGGGCGCGGACATACTGTTGGGCGCGAAGCTGCCGCCCGAGGTCGTCCGGGACCCGGTACTGGACAGCCAGAACAGATTTTACGGCACTGCGTTCACGATCTATGGGGTTCTGTTCGCCCTTGGAGCGTCTGACCTGAAAAGACATTCATTGGTTCTGCAGTGCTGCTTCTGGTGCTTCTTCGCCGGTGGCATAGCAAGGTTTGTGTCGATGGGAGTTGTCGGCAAACCGTCGTCGATGGTACTGGCCCTGACAGCGTCCGAACTCCTCCTCCCCCCGCTGCTCGCGCTCTGGCTCAGGCACGCAACACGACCCGACTGAAGCGCTTGGGATGACAAACGAGCCGTGCGCGGCTAAGTGATCGCCAGCCAGAGCACGCGAGGTCCGCCATGCCCGAAGCCGACAAGGAAGGTGAGCGCTATTACGCCGACAAGCCCCAGGCTGCGCCGGGCTTCTTCCTCAAAGGCTCCCACCAGCTCGACTGGGGCATGAAGAACCGGCTCGCGCGCACCTTCAATCCCGCCACCGGCCGCACTGTCATGCTGGCCGTCGACCACGGCTACTTCCAGGGCCCAACGACGGGCCTCGAGCGCATCGACCTCTCCATCGTGCCGCTGCTGCCGCAGTGCGACGCGCTGTTCTGCACGCGCGGCATCCTGCGCTCCGTCATCCCCGCCGAATGCAGCAAGCCCATGGTGCTGCGGGCGAGCGGCGGCCCCAGCATTCTGCGCGAGGAGCTTTCGGACGAGCAGATTGCCATGGATATGGACGACGCGGTGCGCCTCAACGCGACGGGCGTCGGCATCCAGGTGTTCATCGGCGGCGAGCACGAGACGCGCTCGGTGCACAACATGACGAAGTTGGTGGATGCCGGCCTGCGCGCCGGCATGCCGGTCATGGGTGTCACCGCGGTCGGCAAGAACATGGTGCGCGACGCCAAGTATTTCCGCCTTGCCTGCCGCATCATCGCCGAGCTCGGCGCTCAGTACGTCAAGACCTACTACGTGGAGAAGGACTTCGAGACGGTCACCGCCTCCTGCCCGGTGCCGATCGTGATGGCGGGCGGCAAGAAGCTGCCCGAACTCGACGCGCTCACCATGGCCTACAATGCCGTGCAGCAGGGTGCCGCAGGCGTCGACATGGGCCGCAACATCTTTCAGTCCGATGCACCCAAGGCCATGATCGCCGCAGTCAACGCCGTCGTGCACAAGAGCACGAAGCCCCGCGAGGCGCTGGAGATCTATCAGTCGCTCAAGGCCAAGGGATAAGCCTCACTTGGCCAGCGGAACGACATCCCGAGCGAAGCCCTCGACCTTGTCGAGATAGTCCTGGAGATTGCTGCTCTCCAGGCCGATCACGATGTGCCTGACGCCAGCCTCGCCGAAGGCTCTGGCATCCTCGGCGATCTGTTGCGCCGACCCGGTGAAGGTCATGCGCTTGCCGTCACGGCCTGGCTGCGGCGCGCCCAGGCTGTAGTTGGGGGCGAACATCGCAACGTCCACCGTGCCGGGGTCGCGTCCCGCGGCCTCCGCATGCCGTCGCATGTCGGCCAGCGCCGCAGCGAACGCGGCCGGGTTGTCCAGCGGCTCCCTGGGATTGCGGATGGTCGGATACCAGCCCTCGCCGAGACGTCCGGCGCGGCGACGCGCCGCCGCGCCCTCGCCACCCACCCAGATCGGTGGGTGCGGCCTCTGCACGGGCTTGGGCTCGAATATCACGTCGTGGATACTGACGAACTCGCCCTGATACGTCGGCGAGGCTTGCGTCCACAGCGCGCGGAACGCCTCGATGTACTCGTTCGATGCGGCGCCCCGCTTGTCGTAGGGCGGCGCGCCGAGCAGCGCCATCTCCTCTGCCATCCAACCCACCCCGAAGCCGATGGTGACCCGCCCCTTGGACAGCACGTCTGCCGTCGTCAGCATCTTGGCGGCGAGGATGGCGGGTCGGTGCGGCGCGACCATCACCGAGGTGAGCAGCCGAATCTTCGTGGTGACGGCCGCAGCGAAGGTGAGGCACCCGATCTGCTCCAGGCAGAAGCCGGTGCTTACGCCCGGCCAGTCACCGCTTTCGCTGTAGGGATAGCGAGAGGCGATGCTGCGCGCGATTACGACGTGGTCGCTGAAGCCCAGGTAGGCGAGCCCCAGGCGCTCGGCATGCTGCGCCAGCGCCTGCAGGTTGTCGGGATTGGACGCCGCACCGCGCGTGCCCAGATGCAATCCGAAGTCCATGTGCGGGTCCTCCTCGCGATCGTCCGTAGGGCGCAAAAGGCGAAGCCGCATTGCGCCGATGGCAGCGCAGATCGGTGCAATACGCTCCGCTTTTGCACCCTGCGAATGGCCTCAGCCGCACGCCACCGAGTAGATGTCCTTCACCGGGCCCGGCAGCGGCATGGCGGCCCAGGTCTCGCCGCCATCCTGCGTGCCGAACACCTCGCCCTGATAGCGGGCTCCGATGTAGACCTGATTGGGGTCGGTGTGGTGCAGCCCGACCGACATGATCGTGCCGTGCACCTGGACCTTGTCGAAGCGCGTCCAGGTCTTGCCGGCGTCCCGGCTGCGATAGATACCGCCGTCGTGGCTGGCGGCAGCAACGCTCAACGCGGCGTATATCGTCTTGGGGTCCTGCGGTGACACTTTCACGTCGCGGCCATAGGTGATGGGCGAGAAGCGCTTCATCTCCATGTCCTGCCAGCTTTGCCCCCTGTCGGCGGAGCGGAAGAGCCCCATGCGGCAGGCGAGCACTACCCCGTCAGGGTCGGCCGGGCTGATGGTGATGGCGTGGCCGTCGAGCATGCCCTCGGCAAAGGTGTCACTGACGATCTTGCTCTTGAGATGCTCCAGCTCGGACAGGCGGATCAGGTCGGCGCTGCAATCGCTCCACGTCTCGCCGCCGTCGGTCGTGCGGATCACGCCGTTGATCTCGAGTGCAGCGTAGATCTCGTTGGGCCGAGACGGGTGCTGCACCATGCGCATCACGCGCACGGCAAACGGCGCGGTGGCCCGGTCCTTGATGCCGGGATCGGGCAGGCGCTGCCAGCTCTCGCCGCTGTTCGCGCTTCGGTAGATCGCGACCGGTGAAGCACCCGCATAGATCCTAGCGGAGTCTCTCGAGTCGACCAGGAACGACCACACCTGCCTGCCCGTGCCGGGAAAGCCGGCGCGCTTGAAGGTGGCGCCGCGATCCGTGCTGCGCCACACGCCGTCCGCGGTGCCGGCAAGCACCACGTTGGGGTCGGTCGGATGCACGAAAACCGTGTGCGTCTCGAGATCGGTCAGGACATGCTGCCACGCGCCACTGGACGCCGGGCGGCGAAACACCCCCACGGCACCTTTCTCGTTGGGACGACCGACATAACCGGCCACGCCGGCGTAGATGTGCGACTGGGTTGCCATGCGACGTTCCTCCGGTTGATTTTTTTTTGCACTTCGATGCCGGCTACAGCATTGCCGGCCAGCATTCCATCATCGGCAAGCTTTAGGTAATGATCGGACGTTTCTGCCGGCGTTGCAATAACGCGGCATGCCGGTTGCCGGGATGCCGCCTGGAGAACAGCCCCCGCCACCCGCGCACAACGCCTGTGTAATCACGCCGCCCGAAGAGGCTCCCGCCGCTCCGCCAGAATCTGCGAGATCACCATGAAGACGATCTCGCCCCGTTGATTGCGGGCCTGGATCTCGGTGGCGATGATGCCCCGGTCCGGACGCGACTTGAGGTCGATCTTCTGGGCGAGGCGGCCGCGGTATTCCAGCGTATCGTCGACGAAGACGGGTTTCGGCCAGCTCAGATTGCGGAAGCCCGGCGAGGGACCGTACGCCGCGAGAGATATTCCACGCGCGCGGGCGTCCTCGTTGCCCCTGAGGCGGGCGCCGATGTTGCCGCGCACGCAGTAGGCTGCCGTGTGCCAACCCGACGCCGACAGCTTGCCGAACAGCGATGCCGCGGCGGCGGCCTCGTCGAGGTGGAACGGCTGAGGATCGAATTCGCGGGCGAAGGCGATGATCCCGTCCTTCCGGAAAGTATGCGTGCCGAGGTCGGTCAGCTCACCGATCCTGCGATCCTCGAAGTAGAGATCGGGCCGCAGCGGGGTCACGGGGCCCGAGACATCATCCCAGAGGCTCGCAATGGCCTTGCGCTCGCGCCTGGGTGCCGAGGGGTCCGGCGGCGGACCGGGCTGGCGCCGCCGCAACAGCTGATTGGTCCGCCAGTTGGCAGCCGTCTCGCCCTTCTGGTTGAAGAGCTCGACCAGCACCTTGGACATGCCGACGTCGGGGCGCGAGGCCAACTCGCGCTTGTCCTCGATCGTGTAGCGGCAAAAGATTTCGTCTCCGGGACGCACCGGCACCATCCACCGCCCCTCGTCGACGCCGGGCGAGCCCAGGGCCGCCATTTTGTTGAGTACGCCGTCGGCGATGAGCCGCATCATCATGGTGCAGGTATGCCAACCCGACGCGCACAGGCCGCCGACCAGGGTCTTCTTGGCCGCCTCCTCGTCGACGTGGAGCGGCTGGGGATCATAGGCGCGGCCGAAGGACATGATCTCGTGCCTGGTCACTGCCTTGGTGCCGGAGGTGTAGGTCCTTCCGACCTCGAGGTCCTCGTGATGCAGCAACCCAGCGCTTGACGGCTTGTCTTGCACGTTTCGGCCTCGGCGATTGATTTCTCGGGGTCCCGGTTATTGCAGGTATGGACGGGCCGGTCGAGATGGCAACTGGCGCGAGGCCAGACTCGTACAAGCGACCCGCCGAATCAACGCGTCGAGACGCGCTTCCTGTCTCCGCGGGAACAGCGCGCACCTTGCGCCCATGCAAGCCTCGGATGCAGCCGCCGGCAAGCGGCGACGGCCATGCTCATCCTGCCAGCAAGCGGAGGAATGCCATGACAGTCGGAGTCGTGATCGGAAGATCGCCTCGCCGCGGCTTTCTACGCACCGCGGTCGGAGGCTTCTCGATGCCGCCGATCGTCGGGTGGATATGGGACATCCTGCAGGCTTGCTCGCAGGCTGCGGACGCGGCCCACTACTACGAGCAGCTGCGGCCGCTGTCCGACGAGGCCTTGGCAGACAGAGGCCTGACGCGCGAGGACATCCCCCGCGCCGTCCTTCGCAAACTCTCGGACGGAATCTGAGCCTTACCGACGCGGCGAGACCGCAAAAACAAACGGCCGGCGCGCATGAGCCGGCCTTGCGAGTGGTGCATCAGGGTGTGCCTCTTCGTTTGCGTAGTTGGCCCGGTCCGCCAGCGAAGCCCCGGGGGGCTGGGGGGCTGAGAATTCCGGAGCCGCGCCGCGGACCGGGCCGAGAGGCAACGGTGCTCAAGGTCGCAGGCCATTGGGGCGGATCGTTGTCGCTGCCGGGACGCGATTGGGGCGGAAGCAAGGTGTTTCACAGCCTGCGCCGGGCGGTCCGAAAAATCCGCTCCGGACGCGGATCGAATGATCTTGCGGACGCGCCAATGCTTTGACATCGAGCGACGATCTCCGAACCGTCGCACTGCTCCGGCAACGCTTGCACGGTCGGCGCAAGGCAGGCAAGGTTCGTATCGCACCGCTCTCCTTGCGTCGCAGGCCTTATGTTTCGACGACCCGAGTCACAACGGACCGAGAAGAACTCCCAACGTCCCGATTGCCGCGATTGGGCGCCGTGGAGACGCGAGGAGATCCTGGAGCTTGCCGAGCGTTCGGCGGGCATAGGCGTGTGGGATATCGAGGTGGCCACCGGCGTGCTGCGCGGCCGGCCGCAGCTGTTCCAGCTCATGGGCCTCGAGCCGACGTCCGGGCCCGTGCCGGTCGACACCTTGCGTGCCCTGCGTCATCCCGACGATCGCGACCGGGTGGCAGACGGCTTTCAGCAGGTGCTCGACAGCGGCAACGACTTCTACGAGGTCGAGTTTCGCATCGTCAGGCCGGACGGTCAGGTGCGATGGATTTTCCGGCGTGGACGGATCGTGCGTGATTCCCGCGGCATGCCCGCGCGCTACAGCGGCGTCGACATCGATATAACCGAGCGCAAGATCGCGGAGGCGGCGCTTGCCGAGAGTGAGCAGCGCTATCGCACGCTGGTCGACAATGCCAGTGACATCGTGGCCACCATGGATCGCGATATGCGCATCACATCGGTCAATCCGGCCGTCGAGCGCATCTTGGGCTATCCCCCGCAGGAGATGCTCGGCACGTCGCTCGAGCGCTACATTCCAGCGGACCAGATCGCCAAGCAGAACGCGGTGCTGCAGCGCAAGCTTACGGGCGAGGACCCGACGCCCTACGAGACCGACCTGCTGCGCAAGGACGGCCAGCGCTGCACCGTCGAAGTCAACTCCCGACTCGTGCTCGACGCCCTGGGTCAGCCCACGGCACTTCATTCAATCGCTCGAGACGTCACCGAGCGCCGCAATGCCGAGGCGCGCCAAGTCATACTCCTACGCGAGTTGCAGCATCGCACCAAGAATATCCTCGCCATCGTGCAGTCCATCGTTCTCAACACGCTGACACCGGGAACCGGCATCGAGGCGGCTCAGGAGGCCATCGTTGGCCGGTTGCAGGCGATCGCGCGGGCACAGGAGTTCGTCGCCGCGGGCCGGTCGGGCGGGGCTCCGCTCCGCGTGCTCGTCGAAGGTCAGGTCGCGAGCTTCGCCGCCCGCGTGCAGATCGATGGGCCCGTCGTGTTTGCCGGGGCGCCGTTCGGGCAGATGTTCGCCCTCGTCGTCCACGAGCTGGCCACGAATGCTGCCAAGCACGGCGCACTGTCGCAGCCGAGCGGGCATGTGCTCGTGCGTTGGCACGTCAGGGACGACCCCGGGGGGCCGCAGCTGGCGTTCTCGTGGGTGGAGCGTGACGGTCCCCCGGTCAACCCCCCGAAGCATCAGGGCTTTGGCAGCCGGCTCATCCTGGCCGCGCTTGCCGGCACCCCGCGCGTCGAGTTCGATGGCCGCGGGCTGGAATATGCAGTGGACGTCCCGCTGTCGGAGGTGACGCGCGCAAGCAAGGCGCTCGCCGATCCCGATGACGGATGAGCCCGCCTCCCGCTAGCAAGCTGCCTTGCGGGACAGGGACCGTCTTGGCCGGGAAAAGTCGGCTAGCGGAAGCGGCGCTGCGGCGGCCGGCGCTGACCGCTGGGAGCCGGGGCGCGCGTATCCTTGTGGCGGAAGTTGATGCGGCCCTTGTCGAGGTCGTAAGGCGTCATCTCCACGGTCACGCGATCGCCCGCCAGGATGCGGATTCGGTTCTTCTTCATCCGCCCCGAGGTATAGGCAATGACCTCGTGGCCATTGTCGAGCTTGACGCGGCAACGTGCGTCCGGAAGCACCTCATCCACGACGCCCTCGAATTCCAGCATCTCTTCCTTGGCCATGCAGTCTCCTCGTCGAGCCCTCCAACGCGCACCCCAAGGGTGCGCGGCATGCACGAAAGGCCTTGCGGGTGCGGATTTTACGGCCCGTATATGAGCCTGCGGAGCGCCTGCGGCAAGCGAAAACTGGCTCCGATGCTGCCGGTATGGGCTTTATTGTCACGCAACCGTGATCTGCATTCCCCATAGCCCGCACGGGAGCAAGGATTCGCCCATCGGATCCCACCGGCAAGGTCAGCCAAACAGCAGGTCCCGGATCAACTCATCAATGTCGCTGACGGCCTTCAGCGATTGGCGCAGGCGCTCCCGATCCCGTCGGGATAGACGCCCGACCTCCACGGAGTTGGAAGGCGGAATCCCGCGCTGGATGTCCTCGATCTGCTGGACGACGAGGAGGTCAAGGAACACCCGATGCGCGTCAGCGAGGGCCTCGAGGTCGCGGGTACTGCGGTCGAGCGTACCGAGACCGGCGAGGCGCGCAGGCGTCGAGCGTTCGACAACGTGATGGCAGATGGCCAGCGCGCGCGCCGCCGTCACGATCGCGAAAAGGCCGGACTTCTTCAGGTCCAGCCGCCCGCCATTGGTGCGAAACCCACCCCAAAAACCCAGTCCGGGAGTTGCGCCCCCTGCCGTCTCGACCAGCAGCTTGGCAAATGCCGCCTGGCCCTTGGCCCGGTCGAAGGCCTCCAGCCACACCTTCTCGGCCAAATCCGTATCTCCGTGCACGCCGCGCATGTCGAAGAAGATGTCGACGGCAAGCAGGTCCTCGGGTCGAGACCGCTCGATCCATTGCTCGATGCGCTGGCGCCAGGTCGACAGAGTGCCGCGCCACGGTGGGTTGGAGACCATCACCCCGCCTTTGCAGTAGGGTACCCCGACGGTGTGGAGCGTATCGGCCACGTGCGCGCCTAGCGCTGCAAACCAACGCTCGCCTGCAGGGCCGGTGTCTTCGGCCGCGAGCAGAGCATTGTCCTGGTCCAGGGCAAGGAGGCTCTCGCCTCGGCCGGCCGAGCCAAGCACGGCGATGCCGTAGGGACAAGGCGCAGGCCCGTGCCCCTCGGTTTCCAGCCGCGCCTCGGCGAGCTCCGCGGCGCGGCGCGTCAAGGCCGCAAGCTGGTGCGAAACGAGAACCGCGATCTCGATGCCCGAGAGTCCCTCGGCCAAAAGCGCGGCGGCTACGCGCGGCAGCTCGGCCCAGGCCCGCCCCAGCGCATGCACGTCCGTTGCCTGATCTATCGCATCGCCGAGCTCGAGCGAATCTTCGGCGCGCAGCCGCAGCAGGTCGCGGGCGGACAGCGCCCCAATAACGCGCCCCCTCGCATCGGTGACACCGAGATGACGAATGCGAAGCCTGTTCATGCGGGCGATTGCAAGGAATGCGAGGGCGTCGGAAGGCACCGTGACCAGCGGCCGGCTGGCCGCACCGTCGACCCGGCCCTGCAACGCATCGGCGCCATTCGCGGCCAGGAGACGCATGACGTCGCGCTCGGTGATGATGCCGGTGTCGGCGGGCAGCGGCTGCCCGTCGTCCGCATCGTAGCGGACGAAAAGCGATGAAGTGCGCTCATCCGCCATGCGGCCGAGCGCCGCCGCGAGCGATGCACCGGGTGCTGCAAACCTCGGTGGAGCGCTCATGACGTCGCGGACTTGGCGGCGGTAAGGTTGAGTGTCGACGCGGACGGATCGTGGATCGGCGCCAGCGCTGACCGATGTGCTGCCGGCCGCAGTCCAGCCGGAGCGCTGCTGCTTCTCGAGCGCATCGGAGCGCGCGCGGCAGGAGCGCTCCGCTTCCGCCAGCGTGCGGATGCCGAGTTCCCGCAGGTGAGGGAGGAGCGCGACGAAGGCACGCCCGGCCGCCGTCGCATCGCCGAGGGCGGAGTGCCGGCCGCTAACCTCGATCTCCAGCCACGCGGCAAGGTCCTCGAGCGCATAGCCGGCTAGACTCGGTGCGGCCACTTCGGCCAGCAGGCGCGTGTCGAGTGCGCGCGGCCTCGTCCACGCCAATCCTGCGCGCGCACACTCGCGTTCGATGACGACGAGGTCGAAACCCACGACGTGGCCGATCACGACCTGGTCGGCGATGCGCGCGGCAAGGTCGCCCCAGGCCTCCGCGAACGTTGGCGCGGCGGCAACCGCCGCCGCATCCAGCCCATGAATTTTCGTTGCCTGTTTCGGGATTGCGACATCGGGCCGGATCAGGCTGCGCCAGGCGCCTTCCACATCGAGCTGCCCTCCGACCAAAGGAACCAGCGCAATTTCGACGATGCGTGCCTTGCGCGCGTCGAGCCCCGTCGTTTCCGTGTCGATGACCACGGCGTCGAGGGCCAGCAGCGGCGTGGCGCTGCTACCAATGGACATCGCCGCCTCCGCGCGCGCTTCAGGCCGTAAGCGCGTCCTGGCCGCCTCCCCCCGTGCCCAGCAGGGCGGCGACCAGGGAGGGTCCATCCATGCGCTTGGTCAGGTCATCGTGGACGTTGCAGAGCGTGACTTTCAGATAGGCATGAATGGTCGGGAATTCGCTGCGCCGCAGGCTCTCGTTGATCGGCAGCAGATCGAAGTAGGCCTTCACGAACGGGTCGGCGATCTCGAAGGCGCGTTTGGGCGGATGCAGGCCCACGAGTTGCAACCGGCGCGCCAGCTCCACGCGCGCCTCGCTCCACGTCCCCGCGTCGAGGGCCTCAGGCACGGGATAGCGATCGAAGACGGAAAGGATGAGATCGCGCAAGGCATCACGCTGGCGGTTGCCGTTGCCGCCTGCCAGCGGGCGCAGGACGCCCTCGACCAGTTCGCCCACCATGGCAAGGCCGATTGGGTAGGCCAGCCATCGCGACTTGTCGACGGCACCGATGAATTCCTGCTCCTTGAACAGCACCTTGGAGTAATGGCCCGCCCGGGCGCGCGAATACTCGTAAATGCCCTTCTGGACCAGGAAAGCAGCCTGAGCATCGATGAAATCGGCAAGCGTTTTGGCGTCGTTCACGGGCGGCCGGCGCCCCAAAAGCCAGTCCGAGGCGGCCTTCAACTCGTTGCTCAGTGCTCGCAGTCTGTGCACGGCAGATTTTCTTCCACGAAGATGCGATCTTGGACCAAAGTATTATGAAATCCCGTTGTCGCACAATGTTAGCTTTTAGTAGTGACTCGCGATCCGGCGCAAGACCGGTCACAGGCGGCACCAGGGGGGCGACACGATGGTTCTCCTTCCTCAGCCGCGGCCGGATCGCTCTGTAGTCGCAGGGAGGCTAGCGAATCACATGCAAAACTCCGACGACGGAACGCACTGGAAGAGGACCACCAGGCTCATGCTGGTGCATCTCTTCATCTGGTTCTTTTTCGGCTACGTCATCCACATGTTCGTGAACGTGCTGAACCAGTTCACCGTTCCGGTCCTCAAGTTCCCGCTCGGCTTCTACATGGCCGCGCAGGGATCGCTGATCGTGTTCGTGGTCATGCTGTTTGTGTTTGCTTGGCAGCAGGACCGAATCGACCGTGACCACGGCGTCGCCGAAGACGACTGAGGGAGGATCGGATCATGGCTACTCAGACAACTTCGGAACGCGCAGACTTCATGCGCAGCCTCGGCCGGATGTACGGCCTCTATACGGGCGGCTTCCTCGGTTTCATCGTCCTGCTCGCCGTCTTGGAGCAGGTCGGGGTTCCCAACCGCGTGCTCGGCTACTTCTTCGTGTTCTTCACGCTGGCCGTCTACGGCGTCATCGGCATCGCGATGCGCACGGCCCAGGTCTCGGAGTACTACGTCGCCGGGCGGCGCGTGCCGGCGTTCTACAACGGCATGGCGACGGGCGCCGACTGGATGTCGGCAGCTTCTTTCGTGGGCATGGCCGGCTCGCTGTTCCTCCTCGGCTACGATGGCCTCGCCTGGGTGCTGGGTTGGACCGGCGGCTTCGTCCTGGTGTCGATCCTGGTCGGGCCGTACCTGCGCAAGTTCGGCGCCTACACAGTCCCGGACTTTATGGCCTTCCGCTACGGTGGCAACTTCGCGCGCTTCCTGGCGGTGATCGTTCTGGTGTGCTGCTCCTTCACCTACGTCACGGCGCAGATCTTCGGCACGGGCATCATTGCTGCACGCTTCCTCGGCATGCAGTTCGAGATCGCGGTGTTCGCCGGCCTTGTCGGCATCCTGCTGTGCGCGATGCTGGGCGGCATGCGGGCAGTGACCTGGACGCAGATCGCACAGTACATCGTGCTGATCGTCGCCTATCTCGTGCCGATCGTCATCCTGTCGACCAAGAAGTACGGCATCCCCGTCCCGGAGCTGACGTACGGACAGGCGATCCAGGAGATCGCGGCTCGTGAGCAGGAAATGCTGCGTACGGGACTGGCGGTGTTGTGCACGCCGGCTGACTGCGGGCCTACCACGCTCAAGCCCCATCTGCAGCCGTTCATGAACTACACGCCGCTCAATTTCTTCGGCATCATTTTCTGCATGATGGTGGGAACAGCATCGCTGCCGCACATCCTGATGCGCTATTTCACCACGCCGTCCGTGCGTGAGGCGCGCGTCTCGGTGGGCTGGTCGCTGTTGTTCATCTTCCTGCTCTACTTCTCGGCGCCGGCCTATGCGGCGTTCTCGAAGCTGGAGGTCTACACCAACATCATCGGCAGAGACATCACGCAACTGCGGCCCTGGCTGTTCACCTGGGGTGAACTGGGGCTGATCAAAGTGTGCGGCAAGGATGCGATCAACCTCGATGCCGCGATTGCGGCCTGCAAGGCGATCGCAAATCATCCTGGCGTGCTGCGCTTCCAGGACTTCAACATCAATACGGATGTGATCGTGCTCTCCACGCCGGAGATCGCGGGGCTTCCGTATGTGATCTCGGGCCTGGTCGCGGCTGGCGGTCTCGCCGCGGCGCTCTCCACCGCCGACGGCCTGCTGCTCGCCATCGCCAACGCGCTCTCCCACGACGTCTACTACAACATGATCCAACCCCTGCGCGCGGCGCGTCAGTGGCTGGTCGGCGCCATCATCGCGGTCGTGGTCGCTGCACTGATTCTTTGGCTCGGTGCGGTGCCGGGACCCTTCGGCGTTGAATGGCGCTGGTGGTCGCTACTGGGTCTTGGTGGTCTGGTGGCCGTGGTCACACCGTTGATGGCGAAGGCCGGTGAGGTCGAGCGTCGCCTGATCATGGCGCGCGCGCTGCTGCTGCTGGTGGCGGTCTGCTCGGCGGCCCTGGCATCGACGCGGCCGTCGGACATCCTGGCCATGGTGGGATGGGCGTTCTCGCTCGCCATGGCCGGAAACTTCCCGGCGATCGTGCTTGGCATCTGGTGGAAGAGAGCAACGACATCAGGTGCGATCTGGGGGATGATCGCCGGGTGGGGCATCTGCCTCTTCTACCTTGTGACCACCCGGTACTTCCCGCAGATGGGCATCACCCACTTCGGCATGACGTCGCTGCTCAATCCTGAGACCGGCAAGCCGCTAATCGACATTGCCAAGGTGATGGCCGATCCGCAGTGGATGAGCCAGTGGCCGGCTCTCGCGAGCAATCCGCTGGCCAACCGGGTGGGCTGGTTCGACCTCAACAATATCAACTGTGGACTGCTGGGCATGCCCCTCGGCTTCCTGGTGATGATCGTGGTCAGCTTGCTCAGCAAGGAGCCGCCGAAGGAGATGCAGGCGCTCGTAGACGAGATCCGCAAGCCGCGTGGACGAACGGTTCTCGAAGAGAAGGCCTGACCGGTACGTCCGATCGGTCGCGAGCGGGGCCCTCCGGGGCCCCGCTTCGTTTCGGCCGGCATGGCCGCCTTGCCGGCCGCGCGGCGGGTCGCCATATTGGCCCGCCTTCAGGAGAGCCCCGTGAGCACCACGATCCCGATCCTCGGCTACTGGTACTATCACCTGCCGAACTTCCTGCTGGCGGCGCTGATGTACACGCTGCTGGGGCGCGTGCTGCTCAGTCTGTTCGTCGAGCCCGACTCGTCGAACTACATCTGGCGCTTCTTCTGCCGTATCACCGATCCGTTCGTCGCTCTCGTTGCCGCCGTGACGCCGAAGGCAGCCGCGCCGGTCGTGGTGTGGCTGTTCGGGTTCGTATGGCTGTTCTGGCTGCGGGTGGGGCTGATCTACGCATTCTTGGTGGCGGGCGCCGGCCCGCGCGCTGGCTGAGACACATCATGGACCGCAACCTTTACTACATCGGCATCGCCTTCTTCGGCATGGTCAACGGCATCTTCAATCCGCTGATGGCGTTCGCCTACGTCTTCAGCAAGGTGCTGATGAACGTGCCGCTGTTCGGCAGCGAAAGCCTCTTCTTCTATTTCGCGGCCCTGATGCTATCGACGGCCACCATCATTCTGGGCGGCATTCCGGCCGCGATCTACGAGCGCTTCATCGACGCCAAGGACGACTCCACGGACGCCTCGCTGTGGATCTGGCTTGCCGGTACCGCTATTTTGGCACTCCCTGCCATGGGCAATTTCCTCAATCTCGGCCTTTGATTCGATCGCATGCACGCGATTGTGAACGCGGGTTCGCTTGATTGGCCGCAGAATTGCTCGTTCGCGATTGAGAGACTGCCCTGCGGTTTGCTGAACAGACTGGGACCATTGCCGTGGAAGAGATGCGTCGCATAGCCTTCGAGACCGTGCTGCGTGCCTGCGGTTTCGGCTCGCTGGCGATCTTTTGCATCATGATCGGCCTGTCTTTCGAGCCGCGCATCGCCTTTCAATCGGGCGGGGTGCTGACCCTGCTGATGGTGGGCATCCTGCTCTTCAAGGCGCAGGAAGCCCTGACCAAGAACCACCGCAGGACCGAGATGTGGCTCTATCTCCCGAAGGAACTGCGGCCGCCCGAGGGGTCCGCCCAGCGCACCACCGCAGTCGTCATGCGTGAGACCTATCTCACGTTTGCACTGTGGACATCGGCCGTCGCCGTCGGCATGTGGTTGCTGGCGTTCTTCTGCTCGGTGCTGGGCTACTGACGTCCCGCCGTAGGTTGCTGCTTACGGCTTGGCGATGCGGGTGAGACCGCCCATGTAGGGCACGAGCTTGTCGGGGATGGCGACGGAACCGTCCTGCTGCTGATAGTTCTCCAGGATGGCGATCAGCGTGCGGCCGACCGCTAGCCCTGAGCCGTTCAGCGTGTGCACGTATTCCGGCTTGCCGCCGCCCTTGGGCCGGTAGCGCGCGTCCATGCGTCGGGCCTGGAAGTCGCCACAAACGGAGCAGCTGGAGATCTCGCGATAGGTGTTCTGCCCCGGCAGCCACACCTCGATGTCGTAGGTCTTCTGCGAGGCAAAGCCCAT
>Ga0111538_10001621_pt1 | contig 31649 bp, 25 predicted proteins | sample SoiMethybrSBSTD1_FD_79669 | JGI IMG/M metagenome (GOLD analysis project Ga0111538, IMG submission 79669) | Bulk soil microbial communities from a Populus tree surrounding site in Tennessee, USA - Soil MetaG P. TD hybrid SBSTD1 (version 2)... | ecosystem: Environmental > Terrestrial > Soil >... | reverse complement strand
TCGCCGGCCAGTTCTGTTCTACGGCGAGCGCCATCGCGGCGGCGGCCTTGCCCGCGCCCACGACGAGGGTCCTGCCCTTCGGCGGTTGCGGGAGATGTCCCGGGACGATCTTCAGCGGATCGGCGGCGGCGAGTGCAGCGTGATAGCTGCCGAGCATGAGTTCGCGTGGGGTCATTACTCCAAGCCCTGCCTTCGTCCGGGCTGCTCGTCCATCGCCGTCGAATACATAGGCGTGATGGTAATGCTTTGGCTGCACGTCATCCGCTGCATCGTCCGGCAATTATGGCCGGGTAAATGGGGTCAGTGTAAGATTTTCGCGATACGGTTTATCCCGGTCCGGGCCAGCAATCGAATGAAATATCGTCATGGGAAGTCCTGAACTCCGACTTCAGTCCGCGATGACGTCTCGGCGACTGTCGGTGCCACGTTCGCGCGTCGAATCTCCTGGAACACCGATATCGCCATAGAAATGGCGCGCTCGGTCTTCCCGAGGCCATATTCATCGGACACGTTGCCTTGATTCAGCAGTGTCTGTACGCGTAGATCGTGCGCGCAAGAACGAAGGTAGTGCGTGTGTACCGTAAGCGAGCGGGGAACTTGACCACCCCGGCGGACTTCGTGCGCCACCCCTCCTAGATGAAGGAGGGGAGTTGCACACGTAGAGGCGTGTTTTCAGGCTGCGACGTGGATGAGTTGCTGCGGTTCCCGGGTCGGGGCTGAGGACGCCCTCAGTATCGTGCCGCCGTGCGTGGCGAGCAACGTTTCAAAATCCGCGGGGGGAACGGGCCTGCTGTAATAGAAGCCCTGCATGACGTGGCAGCCGAGCGACTGCAGCAGAGCCGCCTGCACCCGGGTCTCGACCCCTTCAGCCACGACGCCCAGGTCCAGGCTCTGCGCCAGCGCGACGATAGCCGAGGTTATGGCCTTGTCTCCGGCGTTGGTCGCGACGTCCGTGACGAACGAGCGGTCGATCTTCAGCACGTCGAGCGGAAACCGCTTCAGGTAGTTGAGCGAGGAGTAGCCGGTGCCGAAATCGTCGATCGACAGGCGCACGCCCGCCGCCTTGAGGCGGTGCAGCAGCTCCGTCGTCTCCTCCACGTGGTGCATCAGCAGGCTTTCGGTCATTTCCAGCTCGAGGAGACCGGGGGCGAGACGGCTGGCCGCGAGCGCGCGGTCGACCAGCTCGGGGAGATTGCCGGCCCGGAAATTCGCGGCCGACATGTTGACGGAGATGGGCAGCGCCGCATGGCCCGCGTCCTGCCATTGCCGGTTCTGGCGGCAGGCGGTCGCGAGCACCCATTCGCCGATGGGCTTGATGAGGCCGGTCTCTTCGGCGAGCGGTATGAACTGGGCGGGCGACACCAGCCCCAGCTCGGGATGCTTCCACCGCAGGAGCGCTTCCGCGCCCACTATGCGCCCGCTGCTGGCATCGATCTTCGGCTGGTAATGAAGCAGAAGCTCGTTGCGGTCGAGCGCCCTGCGCAGGTGGTTCTCCATCGTGAGCCGCTGGTGGGCCGTGGCGTTCATGGACTGGTTGTAGAAACGGTACGTATTGCGGCCGCGGTCCTTGGCGTCGTGCATCGCTGCGTCCGCGTTTATGAGCAGCGTGTCGTCGTCCTCTCCGTCCGTCGGATGGAGTGCGATGCCGATGCTCGCGGAGATGAAGACCTCCTGGCCCTCCAGCGTGAACGGCCGGGCTAGCGCTGCCAGTATGCGCTGCGCCACCTTGGCCGCGTCCTGTCCCTGCGCGAGCTCGGTCAGGAGCACGGTGAACTCGTTCCCACCCATGCGGGCCACGTTCGGAAAAGCCGGGTCGCCTTTCTCGCGGAAAATCCGGTCTCCCTGGCGCACCTGGTCCGTAAGGCGCTGCGCGACCTGCTTCAACAGCATGTCGCCGCGGGCGTGCCCCAGCGTGTCGTTGATGCGCTTGAAATGATCGAGATCGAGGCACAACGCCGCGACTATGCGGCCGTGGCGGGCGGACTGCGCCATAGCGTGGCGCAGCTGCTCCTTCAACAGGACGCGGTTGGGCAGGTCGGTCAGCCCGTCGTAGTGGGCGAGGTAGCGTATCCGCTCCGCCGCTTCGCTGGAGCGCAGCATGTAGCGCACGCGGTGCGCCAGGATCGGCCACGGGATGGGCTTGGTGACGAAATCCGTCGCGCCGGCGTCGTAGGCGCGGGTGATCGAATTGTGATCGTCGAGGCCGGTGATCATGAGTACGGGGGTGCGCGCCCCCGCCGGCTCCCTGCGCAACCGCTCGCACACCGCGTAGCCGTCGAGCCCCGGCATCATCACGTCGAGCAGCACGATATCCGGCCGGTTGTGCGCGAAAGCGGCGATTCCCGCCTCGCCAGTCTCGGCCTCGACGACGTCGACGTCGATGCCCGCGAGGCTTTCCCGCACGAGCAGGCGCATCATCGCGTCGTCGTCGATGACCAGTGCCGTCCGGCGCTTGGATTCGGGTTGCACCTGGGCGGCCTCGGGTTCCACTTCGACTCCAGGGCTACGCGGCCGCGCGCTCGAGCGCGGCGCAAACGGAGCGATGCTCGGATTCGATTACGTGGACGATTTCGCCGGCGCCGGTGATCGCGCCATCGCGCGCGGCGGCCTCGAGTTCCTTGCAGCGCTCGGCGAGCCCCAGAGCCCCGACGTTGGCGCTGCTGGACTTGAGCGTATGCGCCGCCCGTTGCAATCCCGGGGCATCGGCCGTGGAGGCCGCCAGCCGCAGGCTGTCGAGCAATCCGCGGGAATCGGCAAGGTACAGGTCGATCACCTTGCGCAGCAGTGACGGGCCGCTCCGCTGCAGCGCGCGTATGCGATCGAGCGCCGTCATATCGAGCACCGGGTTGACTTGCGCCGGCAGGGGCTCGCTGCGAGGAGCCGGCGCCAGCGCCGCTTCCGCGGCGCAGCGCCCGGGCAGCCGCCGTTCCAGTGCCTCGGCGAGCTGCTCGCGCGTAAAGGGCTTGGAGAGGTAGTCGTCCATTCCGCACTCCAGGCATTTCGTGCGGTCGCCTTGCATCGCGTTCGCCGTGAGGGCGACGATGGGCAGGCGGGCCGCCTTTCCGTCGCCGCAGGCCTCGCCCGCGCGGATCTGCCGCGTGGCCTCGAAGCCGTCCATCTCGGGCATCTGGCAGTCCATCAGCACCAGGTCCGGGCGCTCGCGCTCGATCTCGCGCAGCGCTTCCCGCCCGTTGCTGGCGAGAAGCACCGTGCAGCCGAGGTCTTCCAGCATGGCCGCGGCGACTTCCTGGTTCACCGGGTTGTCCTCGACGACCAGCACGCGCCCCGAAAACTGCGGTTGCGCGTAACGGCTGTCGACGGTAATCGGTTCGACGACGGCGCCGGAGATGTTCATGGCCCGGCCGAGCGCGCGGTACAGCTCGACGCGGTGGACCGGCTTGCACAGGTGCTCCGAGGCGCCGGCGGCGCGCAGCCCGGCCGCGTCCCCGGTCGACGTGACGGAGGAGAGCACGACCAGCTTGACACCGGCGATGAGCGGATCCGCCTTGACGGCGCGCGCGAGCTCCAGCCCGTTCATGTTGGGCATGTGGAGGTCGGTGATCGTGACATGGTAGGGCCGGTCCTGACGCGCAGCCTGCCGCAGGGCGACCAGCGCCTCTATCCCATCGGCGGCGCTCTGCACGGCCATCCCGGCCGCGGTGGCATAGTGCTCCAGGATGCGGCGGTTGGTCGCGTTGTCGTCCACTACCAGCACGCGCAGGCCGGCCAGGCCTTCATGGGTAGCGGGCGCCGGTTCCCCATCGGCCGGCGCGACCGGCAGCTCGAGCGTGAACCAGAATTCCGAGCCCAGGCCCGTGGTGCTTTCCATGCCGATCGCTCCGCCCATCATCTCCACGAGCTGCTTGGAGATTGCGAGCCCCAGGCCCGTGCCGCCGAAGCGGCGCGTGGTCGAGCCATCGGCCTGGGAGAAGGGCTGGAAGAGGCGAGCCTGCTCGCCCTCGGGTATGCCCATGCCGGTGTCGGTGACGGAGAAGCGCAACGCGGCCTTGCCGGACGCAGCCGATGCCGCGACGGGCTCCACGCGGATGAGAACTTCTCCGCTCGCGGTGAACTTGATGGCATTGCCCGCGAGATTGGTGAGGACCTGGCGCAACCTCACTGGATCGCCGACGACGCGCAGCGGCGTTCCCTCGGCGAGATCGTAGGCGAACTCCAGCCGCTTGCGGTGCGCGTGCTCGGCGAGCAGCTCCACGACCTCGCCCACGGCCTGGTGGAGGTCGAATGGCATCGCCTCCATCTCCATCTTTCCGGCCTCGATTTTGGAGAAGTCGAGGATGTCGTTGATCACGCCGAGCAGCGTCACGCCCGAGCGGTGGATGGTCTCGGCGAACCGGCGCTGCCCGTCGTCGAGGCGCGTGTCGAGCAGAAGCTCCACCATGCCCAGCACCCCGTTCATCGGCGTGCGAATCTCGTGGCTCATGTTCGCGAGAAACTGCGACTTGGCCTTGCTCGCCGCCTCGGCTTCCACCTTCGCCCGCTGCAGCTCCTCCTCGCGAATCTTGCGATCGGTCACGTCGGCGTTGGTGCCGCTCATGCGCGCTGCCCGTCCCTGCGCGTCGCGGGCTGTCACCTTGCCGTGGCTCTCGATCCAGAACCAGTTCCCGGCGAGGTTCCGGACCCGGTGCATCACGCGGTACTGAAGGGCCTCTCCCTTGAGCGTGGCGAGCAGCCGCGTGCCCACGCGCGCCCTGTCCTCCGGGTGCGTGAGCGCCTCCAGCTCCTCGAACGTCGTTACGGTGGGACGCTTCTCCCCGCCGAGCATCTCGTTCCAGATGTCGGAGAGCTGAACGGTCCCCGAGTCGACGTCCCAGTCAAAAGTCGCGCGCCCCGATCCTTCCAGCGCCAGGCTCAACTGCTGCTTGCTCTCGTGGAGGGCGCGTTGCGCGTTGTGGCGAACCGAGATCTCGCCGCGCAGCGTGTCGTTCAGCTCCTCCAGCTCCAGCGTGCGGGCGCGCACCCGCGCTTCGAGCTCGTCGTGCGCCCGCTTGAGCGCCTGTTCGGCGCGGTGCTGCGCCTCCATCTGGCCGCGCACGATACGGTCGGCGTGCCGCACGATGAGTATCAGCACGACGTAAAGCACGAGAAGCATCGCGGCCACCGCCGAGGTGACCGTGATCTGGGTGCGGTTCACGGCTTCGAGGAACGGCGTCACGTCGTCGTAGACCTCGAATACCGCCTCGATCCGGTTCGAGCCCGCGCGCCGCAGCGGCAGGTAGCTCGACAGGATTTCCCGGTCCATCAAATTTTGCTCGAAGGCGCCGAAATGGTCGCGGCGCGCAATTTCGGTCGCGACGTTGCCCGAGCGCGCCGCGAGGAACCGGGGATTGGCGCTTTCGTCCTCGCCGATCTGCTGCGGCTCGCTCGAATACACCGTGCGGCCGTCGAGCGCGTAGATCTTCACCTTTACGACCGAGGTGCCCTGCACCATGGTGTGCACGGCGTCGTGCAGGGGCTGGATTTCCGGAGTGGCTGCCGCATCGGCGGGAAGTCCGGAGGAGGACCCGAGGACATCCGAGAAGCGCGGCCAGACGGTGTTGGCAAAGACCACGGCGCGTTCCGAGTTGTTGGCCTCACCCAGGCGTATGAGGTCGGCCAGAGCGGTCTGGCGGTAGAGCCCGCTCAATCCGACGGTCGCTGCGATGACGAAGCACAGGCTCACGACGGAGAAGTAGGGCAGCATCCGGAAGCCGCCGTCGCTCCCGCGCGTTGCCGTCGCCGCGTCCCGCAGCGTCGCGGCGGAGCGTCGGCTTTGCAGCGAAACCGCGAGCGTGACGCCCATGATGAGGAGCGTCACCGCCGCTATTGCCGCGCCGAGCGGCTCGGGTTGCAGCCCCGTGTTTGCGGCCGCCGTCTGACCGTTCGACACGCAGATGGTCGCGTACATGCCGGTGTAGTGCATGCCCGCAATTGCCACACCCATGACGAGCGCGGCCAGCACCCTGTTCAGAACGCCGCTCCCCCCGGTGCGGAACACGAGCCAGATGGCGATGGTGGAACACACGATCGCATTGGCGACGGAGAGGAGCCACGGCCCGATGTTGTACATCACGAGCGCGTCGAGCCGCATGGCGGCCATGCCCGTGTAGTGCATGGTGCCGATGCCCGCCCCCATGATCGCGCCGCTCACGATCAGGCGCTTCCAGGTGAGGGCGCCGTGCGTCACGATGTAGAGGGCGAAACCCGAGGTGACGATGGCCGCGACCATGGACGCCAGCGTCGTCCACAGCTCGTAGCGCACCGGAATGGGCAACTGGTAGGCGAGCATCGCCACGAAGTGCATGGACCAGATACCGGCGCCCATGGCGAACGCGCCGGCGAGGAGCCACGCGGCAGGCCTGCCCCCTTCGGCCCGGACCTCGCTCACGCGGCCGGCAAGATCGATGGCGGTATAGGCCGCAAAGGATGCGACGAAATAGGACAGCACCACGAGGCCGGCGTGGTACGTGGCTGGCAGCGGGGCTCCGGGGAGCGGCCCTGTCACAAAATTTAGAAAGTCACCCATGATTCAATGGCTTGGCCGTGGGTAATCGTGCGCCGGGTGGGCGCTTGCCGCCGCCGACACCCGTGCGCATTCGTTCCTGACCGTAGAGTTACGGCGGTAGCGGGCTTGTCTTTAGTTAGTAAGAGCGCCTATCAAAATGAAGGATAGGCGCCCTGAAGTAGGGGATGTGAGGGGAGGAATCCCCTCATTTCGTCAGGAGGGAACGACGGAAGCGGTCGTATCTAACGATCCAGAACCCGCTGCAGGTAGCGGGCGGTATGGCCGACGCCGGCGCGGACGATCTCCTCGGGCGAGCCTTCCGCGACCACGCGTCCGCCGCCGTCGCCGCCCTCGGGTCCGAGATCGATGATCCAGTCCGCGGTCTTGATGACGTCCAGGTTGTGCTCGATCACGATCACCGTGTTGCCGTGATCGCGCAGGCGGTGCAGCACGCGCAGCAGCAGGTCGATGTCGTGGAAGTGCAGGCCCGTGGTCGGCTCGTCCAGTATGTAGAGCGTGCGGCCGGTGTCGCGCTTGGACAGCTCGAGCGACAGCTTCACGCGCTGCGCCTCGCCGCCGGATAGCGTCGTGGCGCTCTGGCCGAGCTGAATATAGCCCAGCCCCACGTCGAGGAGGGTCTGGAGCCTGCGCGAAATCATCGGCACCGCGCCGAAAAATTCCGCCGCCTGCTCGACCGTCATCTGCAGGACCTCGCGGATGTTGCGGCCCCGGTAGCGGATCTCCAGCGTTTCGCGGTTGTAGCGCTGCCCGTGGCACACGTCGCAGGGCACGTAGACATCGGGCAGGAAGTGCATCTCGACCTTGAGCACCCCGTCGCCCTGGCACGCCTCGCACCGCCCGCCCTTCACGTTGAACGAGAAGCGCCCGGCGCCGTAGCCGCGCGCGCGCGCCTCCGGCACGCCGGCGAAAAGCTCCCGCATGGGAGTGAAGAGGCCGGTGTAGGTTGCCGGATTGGAGCGCGGCGTGCGCCCGATCGGGCTCTGATCCACGTTCACCGCCTTGTCGAAGAGTTCCATGCCGGCGATCGCGTCGTGCGGCGCGGGCTCGGACACGGTTCCGTAGAGCGCGTGCGCCGCTGCGCTGTACAGGGTGTCGTTGATGAGCGTGGATTTCCCCGAGCCCGACACCCCGGTCACGCACACCAGCAGCCCCACGGGAATCGCGACGTCGATGTTTTTCAGGTTGTTGCCCCGCGCTCCGGTCACCGCCAGCTGGCGCTTGGGATTGGGGCGGTGGCGCAGCGCCGGGATGTCGATACGGCGCTTGCCGGAGAGATACTGGCCGGTGAGCGATTCGGCGTGCGCCGTGATCTCGCCGGGCGTGCCCTCGGCGACCACCGTGCCGCCGCGCTCACCCGCGCCCAGGCCCATGTCGACCACGTGATCGGCGCTGACGATCGCCTCGGTGTCGTGCTCCACGACGATCACGGTGTTGCCGGTGTCGCGCAGCCGCTTCAATGTCGCGAGGAGGCGGGCGTTGTCGCGCTGGTGCAGGCCGATGGAGGGCTCGTCGAGCACGTACATGACGCCCGTCAGGCCGGAACCGATCTGGCTCGCGAGCCGGATGCGCTGCGCTTCCCCGCCGGAGAGCGTATCCGCGGACCGGTCGAGGGACAGGTAGTCGAGGCCGACGTTATTGAGAAAAGCGAGCCGCGCGCGGATCTCCCGCACGATCCGTTCCGCGATCGCCAGCCGCGAGCCGGAAAGCTCGACCGTCTCGAAGAACTGCGTGGCCTGGGCGAGGGTCAGCGCCGAAAGCTCGTAGATCGGCCTGCCCGCCATGGTCACGTGCCGTGCTTCGCGCCGCAACCGCGTGCCGTCGCACTCGGGGCAGGGATGAGTGTTCAGGTACTTGGCCAGCTCCTCCCTGACGACGACGGAGTCCGTTTCCCGGTAGCGGCGCTCCAGGTTGGGAATGACGCCCTCGAACGGGTGCTCGCGCACGTACGACTTCCCGCGCTCTCCCGAGTACGTGAACCGGATCTTCCCGGACCCGGAGCCGTGCAGTACCACTTCCTGCGTTTCCGGCGGCAGCTCGCCGAACGGGCGCTCGAGATCGAAGCCGTAATGCTGCGCCAGCGACTGCAGCATCTGGAAGTAGAACTGGTTGCGCCGGTCCCAGCCCTTGATCGCGCCGGAGGCGAGCGCCAGCTCGGGAAAGGCTACGACGCGCTTCGGATCGAAGAAGCTCACCGTGCCCAGACCGTCGCATCGCGGGCACGCGCCCATCGGGTTGTTGAAGGAGAAGAGGCGCGGCTCGAGCTCCGGAAGCGAGTAGCTGCACACCGGGCACGCGAATTTCGCGGAGAACAGGTGCTCGATCCATTTCTCTCCGCGAGAGCCGTTACTTACTTCCCCTTTCCCTCCGGGAGAGGGGTCAGGGGAGAGGGATCCCCCGCTTTCTTCCACCATCTGCGCCGCGATTACCCTGCCGTCGGCGTGGCGTAGCGCCGTCTCGAAGGACTCCGCCAGGCGCTGCTTTGCGTCGGGGCGCACCCGCAAGCGGTCCACCACGACCTCGATGGTGTGCTTCACGTTCTTGTTGAGCTTGGGCAGGTTATCCATCTCGTAGACCCGGCCGTCTATCCGCAGCCGCACGAAGCCCTGCGCGCGCAGCTCGTCGAAGAGATCCGCCTGCTCGCCTTTGCGCCCGACGATGAGCGGCGCGAGGATCATGACGCGCGAGTCGGGCGGCCATTCGAGCACGTGGTCCACCATCTGCGACACGCTCTGCGCAGAGAGCAGTGTCTTGTGCTCCGGGCAGTGCGGGTCGCCGATGCGCGCGTAGAGCAGGCGCAGGTAGTCGTGGATCTCGGTAACCGTGCCCACGGTCGAGCGCGGGTTGTGGCTGGTCGCCTTCTGCTCGATCGAAATGGCCGGGGACAGCCCCTCGATCAAGTCGACGTCGGGCTTTTCCATGATCTGCAGGAACTGCCGGGCGTAGGTCGACAGCGACTCGACGTAGCGGCGCTGGCCTTCGGCGTAGAGCGTGTCGAAGGCGAGCGAGGACTTGCCGGAGCCGGAGAGGCCCGTGATGACAATCAACCGGTTGCGCGGCAGGTCGAGGCTGATGTTCTTCAGATTGTGCGTGCGGGCCCCGCGCACGCGGATGTAGTCGAGGTTCGCGATGCCGGATTGGCCGGGATCGCGGCGCTCCCTGTCCGACCCGTCCTCCTCATTTTCCGGACGGGCTTGCTGCCCGGACGGGAGCCGCACAATGCTGGGACGCTGGATGGCCATTTGATCGGGATCCCGGGCGAAGAATCGGAGCTAAACCTGCTAATATACCCAAGTTGTTTTCTCTTTCCCAATCCCCCCTTTAGTCGCTTCCGCTGATGTCGCGTCCGGACCGCATGAGCCCGACAGAATTGCGGGCCGCGATCAGCCTCTCCAGCATTTTCGGACTGCGCATGCTGGGCATGTTCGTGATATTGCCGGTGTTCGGTATTTACGCGGAAGGCCTGCCGGGCGGCGACAACCTGACGCTGGTCGGCATCGCGCTCGGCGCCTACGGACTCACCCAGGCGCTCCTGCAGATTCCCTTCGGCTGGTGGTCGGACCGCTACGGGCGCAAGCCGGTGATCTACGCGGGGCTCGCGATTTTCGCGGCGGGGAGCTTCGTCGCGGCGCTCGGCACGCACATCTACGTCGTGATCGCGGGACGCACCCTGCAGGGCGCAGGGGCGATTTCCGCGGCAGTGATGGCGATGACCGCGGACCTGACGCGCGACGAGCATCGCGGCAAGGCGATGGCGATAATCGGTTCCACCATAGGCGCCGCGTTCGCCCTCTCGCTCGTGGTGAGCCCGTGGTTGAACCGGGTGATCGGCGTGCCCGGGATATTCGCGATGACGGGTGTGCTGGTGCTCGGCGCAATGGGCGTCGTCTACGGGCTCGTTCCCGATGCCCCGGAACGGCCGGTCCGCGCCGCCGCGCGCGGTCTCGATCAGTTCGCCGCGGTGCTGCGCGACCCGCAACTCACCCGTCTCTACTATGGCGTGTTCGCGCTGCACGCGGTGCTCATGGCCCTCTTCATCGCCGTCCCGTTCAACCTGCGCGCCGCGGGACTGCCCGTCGACCAGCACTGGCAGGTCTACCTCCCCGTGATGGCGGGGTCTTTCGTTCTGATGCTGCCGGCGGTACTCGGTTCGCCGGGGCCCCGCCGGCAAAAGGCAGCGCTCGTGGGCTCGATCGCCGTGCTGTTTCTCGCTCATCTCGCGCTGCCGTGGCTGGCTGACGGGACCTGGGCGATCGCGGCCTTCCTGCTCGTATTCTTCACCGCGTTCAACGTCCTGGAAGCTTACCTGCCGACGCTGGTCTCCCGGACTGCGCCCGGCGATTCCCGCGGCATTGCGATAGGAGTTTTCGCCAGCCTGCAGTTTTTCGGGGCTTTTTTCGGCGCCGCGGCGGGCGGTTTTCTCTATGGCAGCGCGGGGACGGCGGGCGTTGTCATCCTGAATGCGGTGCTGATCGTTATCTGGCTTGCGGCGGCCGCCGGAACCCGAGTACCGGCGTCGCGCGGCGGTGGACATGGCGGTGTTTGACGCACAAAATGTCACCTATCACCTGTCACTTATCACACGCCTCACTTAGAACTGGAGAGACAACAAATGGCTTCTGTAAACAAGGTGATACTTATCGGGAACCTCGGCCGGGATCCGGAGACCCGCTACCTGCCCAGCGGTGACGCGGTAACGAACATCAGCATCGCTACGACCGAGAAGTGGCGCGACAAGGGCGGCGAGCAGCAGGAACACACCGAGTGGCACCGCGTCGCGTTCTTCGGGAAGACCGCCGAGATCGCCGGCGAGTACCTCAAGAAGGGCTCGCCGGTATACGTCGAGGGCCGGATTCGGACCCGCAAATGGCAGGACAAGGAAGGGCAGGACAAGTATTCGACCGAGATCGTGGCCGACCGCATGCAGTTGCTCGGGAGCCGTGGCGGGGGCTCGGAACCCATGTCGCGTGAACCACGCGAGCCGGTCACCGCTGGGGCCTCCGCCAGCGGCGGCAAGGCGGCGCCGAAGAAGGGTGGGGGTAATTTCGAGCAGATGGATGACGACATTCCGTTCTGACGAACGGGAAGGATGAAGGCGGAAGGATGAAGGATGACCCGCCTGGTGTCGGCTGAGAAAGCCAGGTCATCCTTCCACGTTCATCCTTCATCCTTGAATTTTGGTCCTTCGCGCGCTGCGCCGGCGCTTGGAATTCCCCGCTCCAGTCCCCACTTCCGCTGAGGGTTGTCATTCCCGCGGCCTGCGCCTAGGCGTGGGCTAACTTACTAAGGTATAATGGTTTTTTGGTTCGGAGGCAGCATGCCTATTTACGAGTACCGCTGTGCGAAGTGCGGGTACCAGAAGGAATACCTGCAGCGTCTCAGCGATGCGCCGCTCACCAAGTGTCCGGAATGCGGCAAAAAGACCTTCAACAAGATGGTGACCGCGGCCGGTTTCCAGTTGAAGGGCACGGGGTGGTACGCGACCGACTTCAAGAACAGCGGGGGCAAGGGAAAGACGAAGGAGAAGTCCGGCGACGGTGCCAAGGAATCCTCGGCGAAGGAATCCTCTGCTAAGGAATCCTCTGCCAAGGAATCGACCTCGAAAGAATCCAGCGCCAAGGATTCCGCGACCAAGGAATCCTCGAAACCCGAATCCAAGAGCGCCGCCAGCGCTTCTCAGGCGGGCAGCTAGCTTCCGCAGCGAAAAACCAGCAATGAAGAAAAGCCTCGTCAAGCGCTACTTCATCACGGGCCTGCTGATCTGGGTACCCCTGGTGATTACATTATGGGTGCTCGACCTGCTGGTGGGCGCGATGGACCAGTCGCTGCTGCTGCTGCCGAAGCACTTCCATACCGAGTCCTGGCTCGGCACGCACATTCCCGGCCTGGGTGCGCTGCTGACGCTGCTGGTGGTGTTCGTGACGGGCGTGTTCGCCGCGAACATCATCGGCCAGCGGCTGGTGCGCTTCTGGGAAGGCGTGCTGGCGCGCATCCCCGTGGTGAATTCCATCTACACCGGCGTGAAGCAGGTGAGCGATACCCTGTTCTCACCGGGCGGCCAGGCGTTTCGCAAGGCGCTGCTGGTGGAATGGCCGGGCCCGGGATCGTGGACCATCGCGTTTCTGACGGGGAAACCCGGCGGCGACGTCGCGAACCATCTCAAGGACGACTACGTCAGCATTTACGTGCCCACGACACCCAACCCGACCGGCGGGTACTTCGTGATGGTGCAGCGTTCCAGCGTGATCGAGCTCGACATGACGGTGGACGAAGCCCTGAAGTACATCATCTCCATGGGTGTGGCCGTGTCCCCGGTTCCGCCGCGCAAGAGCGGCCCGGCGCCGACCGTCCTGCCGCAGCCGCAGCAAAAGCCGTCAACCAGTAAACCCGAAGCGTTCAACGCAACTGCCGATGAACGCCGATAAGCACCGATAACCCGGACTCGGGTTCGAGTGCAGTTCCCATCTATCCGCAGCAGGTCATGCGCAGCGAATACTGCGGGCTCGTAAACCGCGCCCACCTCGACAGGACGCTCACGCTCTGCGGGTGGGTGCACCGCCGCCGCGACCATGGCGGCGTGATCTTCATCGACCTGCGCGACCGCGAGGGCATCGTGCAGATCGTGTGCGATCCCGACCGTCCCGAAACGTTCAGGACGGCGGACGGACTGCGCAACGAGTTCGTGATCGAAGTAAAGGGCAGGGTCCGCAACCGTCCGGCCGGAACGGTGAACCCGGATCTGGGGAGCGGCGAGGTGGAAGTGCTGGCCGAGACCATAGCCGTGCTGAACCCGTCGCTCACGCCGGTATTCCAGGTCGACGACGAGAACCTGAACGAGAACGTGCGGCTGGAGCACCGCGTGCTCGACCTGCGCCGCCCGTACATGCAGAAGAACATTCGCCTGAGGTACCGGGCCGCGATGGCCGTGCGCCGCTACCTCGACAGCCAGGGATTCCTCGACATCGAGACGCCGATGCTCACGCGCTCCACGCCGGAAGGCGCGCGCGACTACCTGGTCCCGTCCCGCGTGCACCCGGGCGAGTTCTTCGCGTTGCCGCAGTCGCCCCAGCTCTTCAAGCAGATGCTGATGGTCGCCGGCTTCGATCGCTATTACCAGATCGTGCGCTGCTTTCGCGACGAGGACCTGCGCGCCGACCGTCAGCCCGAGTTCACCCAGATCGACATCGAAACCTCCTTCCTCGACCAGACGGAGATCACGCGGATCATGGAAGAGCTGATCCGGGAGGTTTTCAAGGAAGTGCTCGGCGTGGCGCTGCCGGTGTTCCCGCGGCTCGCCTATGATGACGTGATGGCGCGCTACGGGAGCGACAAGCCGGATCTGCGCGTGACGCTCGAGCTGACCGAGCTGACGGACGTGATGAAGAACGTCGCTTTCAAGGTGTTTTCCGGCCCCGCCAACCAGCCCGGCGGACGCGTCGCCGGGCTGCGCTTGCCGGGTGGAGGCGCGCTCACGCGCAGCGAGATCGACGGTTACGCGGAGTTCGTGAAGAACTACGGCGCCAAAGGACTCGCGTACATCAAGGTGAACGACGCGAGCCAGTTGAACGAGACCGGGCTGCAGTCGCCGATCGTGAAGAATCTGTCGGAGTCCGCCCTGAAGGCGGTTGTCGAGCGCATGGGCGCGAGGAACGGCGACCTCCTGTTCTTCGGCGCGGATAAGGCGAGAGTGGTGAACGACGCGCTCGGCGCGTTGCGCGTGAAGCTCGGCCACGAGCGCGGCCACGCCGCGAGCGGCTGGAAGCCGTTGTGGGTCCTCGATTTCCCGATGTTCGAATGGGACGAGGAAGAGAAGCGGTGGAACGAGATGCACCATCCGTTCACCTCGCCCGCCGACGGCCACGAGGAGCTGCTGCAGTCGAATCCGGCCGCGGCGCGCGCCAAGGCGCACGACATGGTGATGAACGGGTGGGAGATCGGCGGCGGGTCGGTGCGCATCCACCGCAGGGAAGTCCAGTCAAAGGTTTTCGAGGCGCTCGGGATAGGCCCGGACGAGGCGCAGGCCAAGTTTGGGTTTCTGCTGGAGGCTTTGCAGTACGGCGCTCCGCCGCACGGCGGCATCGCGTTCGGCCTCGACCGCATCGTCGCGCTGATGGCCGGGGTGGACTCGATACGGGACGTGATCGCGTTTCCCAAAACGCAGCGGGCCCAATGCCTGCTCACGAAAGCGCCGAGCGCGGTGGACGAGAGGCAGTTGCGCGAGCTGCACATTCGCCTGCGGCAGCAGGAGCAGAAGAACTGAACCGCCTCTGGATCGCGCTGTGTCTTGTTCTTTCGTTTCTGCCGGGGACAGCCGGCGCGCAGCGCGCAGCGCCGGCGGCGTTGCCCGAGGTTGCTCTCGCCCAGTTACCGGCGGAGGCGCGGCAGACGATCGCGCTCATACGCAAGGGCGGGCCGTACCCGTACGAGCGCGATGGTATCGCCTTCGGGAATTTCGAGAAGCTCCTGCCGGTCCGCGAGCGCAGCTACTACCGCGAGTACACAGTGCCCACGCCTGGCGTGAAGAGCCGCGGCGCGCGGCGTATCGTGGCCGGCGGCGGGGGGGAGCTCTATTACACCGACGATCATTACCAGTCGTTCCGGCGTGTGCGTGAATGAAGTGACCCGTGACCGGTGACCAGTGACCAGTAACGCTTCTTTCGCACCACAAAAATCCGGCGTGTATCTCGCGCCGGACGATACGCACGCGCTGCGCGCCGCCGCGGAGGCCGCGGGACTTGCGTGGCACGAGTTGAATCTCGGCCGGGTCGGCAACAAGAGGGAGTTCCTGGCTGCCTGCGCCAAGGGGCTCCGGTTCTCCAGGTCGTTCGGCGGTAACTGGGATGCGCTGGCGGACTGCCTGAAGGACCTCGGCGCGGACCTCGTGGCGAATCTGCGTAACTGCGAAGCGTTCGCGGACGCGGCGCCGGACGACTACGCCACGGCGCTGGAGGTGTTCCAGGACGCGGCGGGGTTCTGGGAGGAGCGCGGCAGCACCTTCGTCCTGCTGGTGGATGCGGAGCCGGAGGATGTGAAGATGCGGCGCTTTCCTGTGCCGAAACAAAGCAATTAACCGGTGAGATTGTCTTATAGCCACGGGCGGTTGAATTGGCCTACAAGATCCCGATCTCGGTACTCGTCGTCGTGCATACCCCGGACCTGAAGGTGCTGCTGATGGAGCGCGCCGACCGTCCCGGGTTCTGGCAGTCGGTCACCGGCAGCCAGGACGAAGGTGAGACGCTCGCGCAGACGGCGGCGCGCGAGTTGAAGGAAGAAACCGGGTTGGATGTGGAACGCTACGCCCTGACGGACTGGCGCAAGCAGAGCCAGTACGAGATCTTCCGGCGCTGGCGCAGCCGCTACGCGCCCGATGTCACGCACAATACGGAGCACGTCTTCTCGCTGCTCGTGCCGGAGCCGCTCCCCGTCGTCCTGGAGCCGCGCGAGCATCTGACTTACGAATGGCTCCCGTGGTCCGAAGCGGCGTTGAAGGTGTTTTCCTGGTCGAATGCCGATGCAATCAGGGAATTACCGCAGCGCGCGATTGCGACGCAATAACCTCGTCCAGTTTACGGACTTTGCGAACTTATGCACGATTATCTGTCATAGAAGTTACTGATGTATTATTACCGACTCTCCAGACGGGGGACGCGGCGCAAGCCGTGAGTTCCCGGGATTGCAGCCATGGAAACTGCGACGATTGCATTTGACCAGTTCAAGCCCCTCGCCGACGATGCGTGCGGTGAGCGCATACTTGCCGCGCGCGCGAAGCTCGGCGGGCGCGCCGTGATACTCGGCCATCACTACCAGCGGGCCGACGTGTACAAGCACGCCCAGCTCACCGGCGATTCCCTTCAGCTCTCCAAGCTCGCCACGAAGACGGACGCCCAGTACATCGTGTTCTGCGGCGTGCATTTCATGGCGGAGGTGGCCGATATCCTGTCCAAGCCAGGGCAGGTCGCGATCCTGCCCGACATGAGCGCCGGCTGCTCGATGGCCGACATGGCCAATATCTCGAAGGTCGAGCGCGCCTGGCGCGAGATCGCGCAGGTGCTCGATCCCGATCAGCACGTCACCCCGGTCACCTACATCAACTCCGCCGCGGACCTGAAGGCGTTCTGCGGCGAGCACGGCGGCATCGTGTGCACATCCTCCAACGCGCGCGAGATCCTGAAATGGTCGTTCGCGCGCCGCGGCAAGGTGCTGTTCTTCCCCGATCAGCACCTGGGGCGCTGGACCGGCTACATGATGGATATCCCGCTGGCGGAAATGCTGGTATGGGATCCGGACGAGGAGCTGGGCGGGCTGACGCCGCAGCAGATCAAGATGGCGAAGATCCTGCTGTGGAAAGGGCACTGCTCGGTGCACCAGATGTTCCAGCCGCAGCACATCGTGCGCTGGCGCGAGCAGAATCCGAGCGGCATGGTGATCTCCCACCCGGAGTGCAAGTTCGACGTGTGCAAGCTCTCGGACTATGTCGGGTCCACCGATTTCATCATCAGGACCATTGCCGCCAGTCCTCCCGGCACGCGCTGGCTGGTCGGCACCGAGTTGAACCTCGTGAACCGCGTCGCCGAGCAATTCAAGTCCCAGGGCAAGGTGGTGCAGTTCATGGCGCCGACGGTCTGCATGTGCTCCACGATGGCGCGCATCGATCCCCAGCACCTCGCGTGGACACTGGAGAATCTCGTAGCGGGCAGGGTAGTGAACCAGATCAAGGTCCCGGAGCAGGAAGCCGCTCTCGCCCGTATCGCGCTCGACCGCATGCTCGCGGTGTCCTGAGAGCGCACCCGGCCTCTCCATTTTCCGCACCGCGGGTGTAGGCTATGGCGTATGGTCCGCACCCTGCCGCGCGCGTTGCTCGTGCTGTGCGTAGCCGTGGGTCTGCAGGCGCGCGCCGCGGATGTCGCCGTCGGCGCCACGCGCGACGGTGACGCGCTGCTGATCGAGGCGACCGCGGACTTCGAGGGCACCGTCGCCCAGACCTGGCAGGTGCTCACCGATTACGACAATCTCGCGAGCTTCATCCCCAATCTGAGCGTGAGCCGCGTCATCGCCCGCTCCCGCGACGAGATCACCCTGGAGCAGAAGGGCGAGGCGCGGCTGCTTTTCCTCAGCTATCCGATCGAAGTGAGGCTCGTCGTCACCGAGGTTCCGCAGAGCAAGGTGATGTCGCGCGCCGTCGCCGGCAACTTCCGGGAGATGTCGGGCACGTACGTGGTGGATGCGCAGGCGGGGCGCGTCAGGCTCAGGTATTCGGGACGAATGGTCCCCGACTTTTTCGTGCCGCCACTCATCGGCACCTGGGTCCTCCGGAACAACGTGGAGACAACCTTCAGCGCGCTCGTAGACGAGATCGTGCGGCGACAGAAGAGCACTGATCGGTGACCTGTGATCGGGAAGAACGCGTGGTCCGGCATGTGGCAACTGCAGCGCGCTGTGTGTTCGCGGCGTGTCTTCTTGCGACCCTGCTCGCGGGATGCGCAACGCCCCTTTCCCCACGGGTCGACGCATCGGCGGACGCGCAATCCGAGTGCATCGAAGTATTTCGCCGCGTGGACGCGGCAGTGGTCCGCGCCGGGGTCGTGGATGGCATGGCAGCGCGGGTGGCGGGGTTTCCGTACCTGCGCGTGAACCGTTTTCTCGCGAGCTACGCCGGTGAGGAAATGACGGCTGCGCAGTTCGCCGGGTGGATGCGTCGCCTCGTGGCGCTGGGCACGGACGGCTACGCGGTCGAGCTTGGCAACCTCGCCGTCGAAGATGCCGAGCGTCTGGCGCACGATCTGTGGGACATCGCCGAGCGTTACGCGTGGGTGCGTCAGGCGGTTGCCGGGTGCGCCGAGCGTCTGGCGGGGCTGGATGTGGCGGACGCGGAACGGCGCGCCGAACTGCGCCGCGCGGCGCGCGTGCCGGACGACTACGCAACGTGGCAGCGCATCGTCGGGCTCTACTGGCTCACCCGTGTGCCGTTCGCCGCGGGAATACGCCGCTGGCACGCGGAGACGCGCTCCGTGTTTGCCCGGCCGCTCGCCGCCCTGCGCGTCAGCGGGCGCCTGCACGCGTATGTTCCACCCGGGGACCTGTCCACGCCTGCGCACGCCGCCGGTATCGTCGCGCGGTCGGCGGAAAACGCGCTGGCGATACCCGAGCCTCGCGGCGGAGACCTGGAAACGCTGTTTCGCGCGCACGCCCCGGTATTCGAGGTGGACGTTACGGGAGAAGCCGACGAGCCCGGGGAGCCTGGCTGGGACGAGAACGGAACGCCGCGCGTCGTGTCGAAACAACCGGTAGTGTACCGTAGGGCAACCCACACGCGTTACCAGGGGCGCGCGCTCTTGCAGCTCAACTACTCGATCTGGTTTCCCGAGCGGCCGAAAGAGTCCGGATGGGACCTCCTCGGCGGCCGGCTGGATGGCGTGCTGTGGCGGGTTACGCTCGGCCCGGACGGCACGCCCTGGGTGTACGACTCGATGCATCTTTGCGGCTGCTATCACCTCTTCTTCCCCACCGTGCGCGCCGCCGCAAAGCCGCAGCCGGATACGCTGGACGAGACGGCGTTCGCGCCGCAGGTCCTGCCGCGCGTGGCGCCCGGCGAGCGCATAGTGGTGCGCCTCGCGTCAGGCACGCACTACGTGCAGAAAGTGGCGTTCGCGCAGGGACCGTCGAGCGGAAACGAGTACGTGTTCGCGGAAGACGATTCGCTGCGCGCGCGGCCGCTGCCGCGCGGCGGCACCCGCAGCATTTTCCGGCCCGACGGCATCGTGCCCGGGAGCGAGCGCGCCGAGCGCTATTTCTTCTGGCCGATGGGTATCGCCGAGCCGGGCGCGATGCGGCAGTGGGGCCGGCACGCGACCGCGTTCGTCGGCCGGCGGCATTTCGACGATGCCGACCTGCTGGAGCGGTATTTCGTACTCGAAGAGCGTGATCAGTGAACACCGTCCGCATCGCGACCTACAATATCCACAAGGGCTTCCCCTGGGGCAACCGGCGGCTGGCGATACACGACCTGCGCGAGCGCCTGCGCACGCTCGACCCGGACCTCGTGTTTCTCCAGGAAGTCCACGGCGCGAATACCCAGCACGCCGCCCGGTTCGAGAACTGGCCGGCGGCGCCCCAGTACGAGTTTCTGGCCGATACGACCTGGCCCGCCTATGCCTACGGCAGGAACGCGGTGTACGACGAGGGGCATCACGGCAATGCGATCCTGTCGCGATTTCCCATCCTGGCCTGGGAGAACGAGGATATTTCCTCTCATGGCTACGAGAGCCGCGGCCTCCTGCATTGCGAGCTGCATCCGCCGGGCTGGCCCGAGATGCTGCATTGCGTGTGCGTGCACCTGGGCCTGTGGGGGCGCCACCGGGGCATACAGATCGAACAGCTGCGGCGGCGCATCGAGCGGCTGGTGCCCCCCACGGCCCCGCTCATCGTAGCGGGCGATTTCAACGACTGGCGCCACCGCGTCACGCAGCAGCTCGCCTATCCATTGAATCTCCACGAGGTGTTCGAGTTCAAGAAGGGCAGGCCCGCCCGCAGCTTCCCGTGCGTGCTGCCCCTGATGGCGCTGGATCGTATTTATGTTCGCGGCCTCAGGGTCGATGAGGCGCACGTCCATCACGGCAGGACCTGGTCGCGTATTTCCGACCACGCGGCGTTGACCGCGACGCTGACGTTGTTGTAGAACCTATTTCATGTATAGGCACGTGTGCGACGGAGGCGAGGTGGGATGCAGTTCTAGGAGGATCGCGACGACGCATAGACTCTATGTTAGGAGCGACCGACAACGAAATGCGCCCAGATCGCCCCGTCCCCTGCGGGGTTGCGGCCAGGACGGTCGTCTGCTGCGTTACCCTCCTCGACCATATCGACATATGGCCTTCGTCGGGTGCCTTGCATACGGTCCGTCCTGGCCGCAACGCATCACGCGCCTGTACATGAAATAGGTTCGAGGGTGGTGGAACTGGTCGACGGCAACCGGATCACGCTGCTCCAGAACGGGGCCGACTACTTCCCGGCGCTGATCGAGGCCTTCGACGCCGCCTGCCAGGAGATTCATGTCGAGACCTACATATTCGAAGGCGACCGGACTGGCCGCGAAGTAGCGGCGGCCCTGGAACGCGCGGCGCAGCGCGGGGTCGCGACCTACGTACTGGTGGACGGCTTCGGCGCCAAGGATCTCGACCGGAGGCTGATCACGGCGATGCGGCGCGCCGGCGTGCATTTCCTTGCCTACCGCCCCAACATCTCACCGTGGAAGTTTCAGCGTTCACGCCTGAGGCGGCTGCATCGCAAGCTCGCGGTGATCGACGCGCGGACGGCATTCGTCGGCGGCATCAACATCGTGAACGACGATCCGCCGGGAGGCATGCCGCCGCGCTTCGATTACGCGGTGCGGGTCGAGGGGCCGCTCCTGGCGGATATCTACCCCGTGGTGAAGCGGCTGTGGCGGCTGATCGCCGCAACCCAGTTTCGCTCGCGCCGGGCCGAAGCGCGAGACCTCGTGCCGGACCGGACGCCGCGCGGCCGCCAGCGGGCGGCGTTCCTGTTGCGCGACAATCTGCGGTATCGCCGGGAGATCGAGGACGCCTATCTCGACGCCATCGCGGGCTCCCGCACTGAAATACTGATCGCCAACGCGTATTTCTTTCCCGGCGTGCACTTCCGCCGCGCGCTGATGGACGCCGCGGCGCGCGGCGTGCGGGTCACGCTGCTCCTGCAGGGACGGGCCGAGTACTTCCTTCTCTACGCATCGCGCGCGCTCTACGGCGCGTTCCTCGAAGCCGGCATCGAGATCCACGAGTATCACAAGAGCTTTCTGCATGCGAAAGTGGCGGTGGTCGACCGGCGCTGGGCCACGGTGGGCTCGTCGAATATCGATCCCTTCAGCCTGCTGCTCGCCCGCGAAGCGAACGTGATGATCGAGGACCGATCGTTCGCCGAGCAGCTCCACCAGAGCATCTTGCGTGAAATGGAGCGGGGCGCGACGCAGTTGAAGCGCGAGCGGTGGACGAACGAGCCCCTGCCGCTGCGTGCCGCGACGTGGATTTCCTATGGGCTCGCGCGCTTGCTCACCGGCACGTTCGCGTACGGGAGGAAGGAGGAGTTTGCGTGATGGCAGGGACTGGGGACTAGGGGCCGGGGACCAGGCGTCGCGCCAGCAAAAAGGGCAGCCTCGGCTGCCCTTTTTTTCGATGACCAATCACGAATCATCAATCACGAATCACGCCTTTCGAGTCAGTAGCGCCCCGGCGCCTGCTGCTGCGACGGGTACTGTGTCGGATAGCTGTACGTCCCCGGCGGCGGTGGCGGCGGCGCGTTGGTAGTCGTGACGTCGCGCGGATACGGTGCGACGGCGCCGGGCGGCGGATAGGTGCCGGCCGCAGGATAGGTTGGAGGACCATCCACTACGCCCACGCCGACGCGTACCGTGCTGCCCGGGTTGTACGGCAAGGTCGTGGTGATGTCCCGCCCGTTGTAGCGATAAACCACGGTGTAGCCCCTGACCACGTCGCGCGGGCCCTCGACCGTGCGGCAGCGCTGGACGGGCTGGATGCCGGCGGTCTGCGGATTCTGCACCCGGTCGCCGATGACGGAGCCGCCGATCGCGCCCGCTGCCGCCGCGGCATTGCGGCCGCTGCCGCTGCCGACCTGCGCGCCGAGCAAGCCGCCCGCCGCGCCGCCCACCACCGCGCCCGTGATCGGACGATTGCTGTCGGGATTGGCCACACGATCGCCGATCACCGTGCCCGCTACCGCCCCCGCTGCAGTCGCCGCCGTCTTGCCGCTGCCGCGACCGACCTGGCTGCCGAGCAGCGCACCGGCCACGCCGCCGACGATGGGCGCCACGACGCTGCGATCCTGCCCCGGGGCCGGCGCGGCCTCCTGCCAGCATTCCTGGCGCGGCTCGTAGATGCGTTCGACGATCGGCGTGGAGGATATGACCTGCGCGGTATCCGTCAGGTCCTGCGCTGCGAACGCGGCATTGGCAAACGCCAGCGCCACGGCGGTAGAAATGACTGTTCTCATGCGTCCCTTCCCGTTCTCTTTAATTCCGGGCTTCCCACGTGCGCTAATTTAATCCTGCGACGGTCGCCGCACCATAGCCTTTACATTCATTTACACGTGCGGACCGGCGGCACGTATTACGGCTCATAGCGGTGCGCGGATTCAGCCCGCGGGCGCAGTTGGGGCATCGTACGTCGTCCCGGGAGGACTGCTTTGTCCTAAGTCATTGATTCGTTGAGACCGCAGTTGCTGGCATCGGTCTTGCTAGAGATGCTGCCGAAAGCGCGGGGCGTCATTGCCACGGGTTTTCATTCCTCCTTTGGTACTTAAGGCGCGGCTCAAAACCGCGCCTCTTTTTTGTGTGATATCTCGCACACTCCCAAGATGATGCTGCAGGCGAGGCGATGGATAGTGCCCGAAAAGGGCGCCGTGCACCTCGTGTTAGCATTTGCAATGAGTTTTCACCCCGGCACGATTTCCGAAGCGCTGCCCCGCGCGGGCAAGCCCGCGCGCCGCAACGAGTGGCGCGCGCTGGCGATCCTCGTTCCGTACCTGCTGGAGTTCAAGGGCCGGGTCGCGATCGCCATGGCGTTCCTCGTCACCGCCAAGGTCGCCAACGTCGGCGTGCCGCTGGTGCTGAAGGACGTCGTAGACCGCCTCGATCAGAGCAAGGCGTTGATCGTGCTGCCGCTGGCGCTGCTCGCTGCGTACGGCCTGCTGCGGCTGTCGGCGACGCTTTTCGCGGAGCTGCGCGACGTCGTTTTCGTGCCGGTCGCGCAGCGCGCCGTGCGCCGCATCGCGCTCACGGTGTTCCGCCACCTCCACAGCCTCTCGCTGCGCTTCCATCTCGAGCGCCAGACGGGGGGAATGACGCGCGACATCGAGCGCGGCTCGGCGGGCATCTCGACGCTCCTGTCGTACCTGCTGTTCTCGATCATCCCGGTGCTCCTCGAGTTCGCGCTCGTCGCCGCCGTCCTGCTCACGCGCTTCGACTGGCGCTTCGCGGCGGTCACCTTCACCGCGGTGACCCTCTACATCGCCTTCACCGTCGGCATCACCGAGTGGCGCATGGACATCCGGCGCCGCGCGAACGATCTCGACTCGCGGGCCAACAGCCGCGCCATCGACAGTCTGATCAACTACGAAACGGTGAAGTACTTCAACAACGAGGAGTTCGAGGCGCGGCGCTACGACGAGAGCCTCCAGAAGTACGAGGGCGCGGCCGTCACGTCGGAGGCGTCCCTCGGCATACTCAACATCGGGCAGAGCCTCATTATCGCCGCGGCGGTGACGCTGCTCATGATCCTGGCCGCGCAGGGGGTGGCGGACAGGTCGCTGACGGTCGGCGATCTCGTGCTCGTGAACGGGCTCCTCATACAGCTCTACATACCGCTCAACCTCCTCGGCAGCGTCTACCGCAACATCAAGCAGGCGCTGACCGATATGGACCGCATGTTCCGCCTGCTCGGCGAGAGCCGGGAGATCGCGGACCGCGCGAACGCCGTGGAGCTGCCGCCGGGCCCGGCGACGGTGCGCTTCGAGCGCGTCGATTTCAGCTACGAGCCGAGGCGCCAGATCCTGTTCGACGCGAGCTTCGAGATTCCCGCGGGTGGGAAGGTCGCCGTCGTGGGCGCGAGCGGATCGGGCAAGTCCACGCTCGCCCGGCTGCTCTACCGTTTCTACGACGTCGGCAGCGGACGCATCTCGGTGAACGGAGCCGACATCCGCGACATGACGCAGGCGAGCCTGCGCGCGGCGATCGCCATCGTGCCGCAGGACACCGTGCTCTTCAACGACACGATCTACTACAACGTCCTGTACGGGCGCCCGGAGGCGGCGCGCGAAGAGGTCATCGAGGCGGCGCGGGCGGCGCACATCCACGACTTCGTCGAGCGGCTGCCGGACGGCTACGAGACGCGGGTCGGGGAGCGCGGTCTCAAGCTCTCCGGCGGGGAGAAGCAGCGCGTCGCCATCGCTCGCGCGATACTCAAGAATCCGCGCATCCTGATCTTCGACGAGGCCACTTCCGCGCTCGATTCGGCGACGGAGCAGGGGATACAGGACGAGCTCGACCGCATCGCGCTGGGACACACGACGCTGGTGATCGCGCACCGGCTCTCTACCGTCATGGACGCGGACGAGATTCTCGTGCTGGAAGCGGGCCGCATCGTCGAGCGCGGCACGCATCGCAGCCTGCTCGAAGCGGACGGCGCCTACGCGAGGATGTGGGCGCTGCAGCAGGAGCAGGCGGCCCATGAGGCTGCGCTGGCGGGCGCCAGCACGGCCTAAGGCGAAAGGAGAGAGGCGAGAGGAGAGAGGGGGCGCCCAGGCTTGACGCCTCTCTTCTATCTGCTGTCTCCTCTCGCTGTCAGATTACGCTGCATGGGCAGCGTAATCCGTACCAGCGTCCCCGACCCGCCGGCGCCGCTCGCGAGCACGGCATCCCCCCCGTGGCTTTGCGCGATCTCCCTCACGATGGCGAGGCCGAGGCCGCAGCCGTCGGCGCCGGTGCCGAGCACGCGATGGAAGCGCTCGAAGACGCGGCCGCGCTCCGCGAGCGGAATGCCGGGGCCGTTGTCCTCGACGCTCAGCAGCACGGTCGTGGTGTCGGGCGTGACCCGGACCGTGACCTGTCCGCCGGGCTGCGTGTAGCGGATGGCGTTGTCCAGCAGGTTGTTCAGCATCTCCTTCAGCAGGAAAGAATCGCCCTGGACACGGGCGCCCCCGAGCGGGCTGTCGAAACCCAGGTCTATGTCGCGCTCGATCGCCCGTGGCACCCACTCGGTCGTGGTGTCGCGCACCAGCCGGGCGAGGTCGAGCCCTTCCGTGGCGTGCGCGCGTTCCGCCCCCGGCTCGGCGCGCGCGAGCGACAGCAGCTGGTTGGCGAGGCGGGTGGTCTGCTCGGTGGCCGTGTGAAGCTGGCGCAGGGTATTCCGCGCCTCGTCGGACTGCGCCTGGCGCAGCGCCAGCTCGGTCTGCGTCTTCAACCCCGCGAGCGGCGTGCGGAGCTGGTGCGCGGCGTCGGTGATGAAGCGTTGCTGCGCGGCGAGCACCAGCGACAGCCGCTCGAGCAGCTCGTTCATCGCGTGGATCAGCGGCCGCACCTCTTTTGGGGTCTCTTCTTCGGGCAGGGCGCTCAAGTCGCGGTGAGAGCGGCTGGCGATCTCCCGCTGCAGCGTCGCGAGCGGGGCGAGTCCGCGCCCGACCGCGTACCAGACGGCGAGCGCGGCGAGCAGGATCAGCACGACCTGCGGCAGCATCATGCGCAGCATGATCTGGCGCGCGTAGTCGGTGCGGCCGGTGACGGTTTCGGCGACCTGGACCAGCACCATGCCCTTGCTGCTGTCGCCCTCGAGCGGCAGGCGGAGCGCCGCGCCGCGCACCGGCTTGCCCTGGAACTCGGCGTCGTAGTAGCTCACCTTGTCGGCGTCCGGCTCCGGCGGGGGCGGCAGGTCGCGGTGCCCGGCGATGAATTCTCCCCGCGGACCGGTGATCAGGTAGAAGAACTTTCCAGGCTCTCCCGTGACCAGCATCTCGAGCACGACTTCCGGCAGGTCCGCCTGGATGCGGCCCTCCCTCACCTTGATCTGCTTGCCTATGTCGATCGCGGAATCGAGCAGCGAGCGGTCGTAGGCCGAGGTGACGAACTGATTGGCGATGTCGTAGTCGACGAACGTGCTGATCGACCACAGCACGCCAAGAGGCGCCGCGAGCCAGATGACGAGCTGGCGCCGCAGGGTGTCGGATCTTATTTTCAAGTGGAAGATTTCTCCAGCAGGTAGCCCAGGCCGCGTATGGTCCGGATCTTGACGCCCGCCGGCTCCAGCTTGCGCCGCAGGCGATGCACGTACACCTCGATCGCGTTCGCGCCGACCTCCTCGTCCCACCCGTAGAGTTGCTCTGCGAGCTGTTCCTTGTTAACCACCCGGCCGGTGCGCAGCATCAGGACCTCGAGCACCCCCAGCTCGCGCGCCGAGAGGTCGAGCGGCTCGCCGTGCAGCAGCGCCCGGCGGCCAGCCGTATCCACGCTCAGGGCGCCGTGCGACAGCAACGATCCGCCGCCGGAGTGTCCGCGGCGTATCAGCGCCCGCACGCGCGCCTCGAGCTCGGCGAGCTCGAACGGCTTGGATAGGTAATCGTCCGCGCCCAGGTCGAGCCCCTTCACCCGGTCATCGAGCGTGTCGCGCGCGGTGAGCACCAGCACGGGGACGCGCGAGCCGCGGTGGCGCAGCCGGCGCAGGACCTCGAGGCCGTCGAGTTGCGGCAGGCCCAGGTCGAGTATCACGAGGTCGTAGGCCTGAGAGGCGAGAACGTGATCGGCCTCGGCTCCGTTGCCCGAGCAGTCCACAGCGTAGTCGGCATGCCGCAGCGAGCGGGTCAGCCCGTCCGCAAGCACCGGTTCGTCCTCGACGATGAGTATGCGCATGTGGGGAGCAGTGACTGGTAGAGCGAGAATAGTTTAACTCTGCGGCCCCAAGTCCACATCCTGAAAAAGACTTTACGACTCATGGGCATAAATTCACATCTTGATTTCAGCACGTAAGATTCACGTAAGGTCGCGAACCTATTCTTGCGGCATTGGTGGGGTGCTCAGCTTGAAGCCCCGCGCAGGCCGTAATCTCTGCTGAATGGAGCGGGCCTGCTCAGACTTTCCTCCTCGGAGGCCTGGCAGTTGCAGCTACCTGTGCTGAGCGGGTGCTGTATGGCCTCTTTGCCTCCGCCGGGACAACCCACACTGTCCCAGCGGAGTTTTTTTTGTCCCCCGTTTTCCTCCCGCCAGACAACTACGGGTTGTATATTCTTGCCTAACCCTGTATTTTATTGGCGTAATTTCACGGGGAGGCGGGCGTGAGCCGGCGGCCCACCCCTTGCGACGAGGAGGAGCCTTGCTGAGACGCCTGCTGCTTGCACTGGTTGTGGCCGGCCTTGCCTGTCCGCCACTTGCCCTGGCCGAGAAAAAACGGGCGCGTTCCGCCCGCGACCCCGCCCCACCCGCTCCTGTGGCCGCAAAGGCCGCCAGTCCCGACATCAAGTCGACAGCCGCGCTGGTAATCGACCAGAACGGGGACCGGGTGCTGTACGCGAAAAACGTGGACGCGGTAGCCCCGATTGCTTCTATCACCAAGCTGATGACCGCAGTCGTGGTCCTGGACAGCGGGGCACCGCTCGACGAGACCATAATCATCAGCGACGCCGATCTCGACGAGATCAAGCACACGCGCTCGCGCCTGAAGGTCGGCACCGTGCTGACGCGCAACGAGCTCCTGCGCCTTGCATTGATGGCCTCCGAGAACCGCGCCGCGTCGGCGCTCGCCCGCGTTCATGACGGGGGGGTGCGCGAGTTTGCCGCGGCGATGAACCGGAAGGCCGTCAGTCTTGGAATGCTGCACACGCGGTTCGTCGACGGCACCGGTCTCTCCAGCGAAAACGTTTCCACGGCGCAGGACCTGTCGCGCCTCGTCATCGCCGCCTACGGCTATCCGCTCATCCGGGAGTACACCACGGCGCCGTCGTACGCGGTGACGCTGGAGAACGGCAGGCTGCTGCAGTACAACAACTCCAACCGGCTCGTCGCCAGCGCGGTGTGGGACATAGGCCTGTCGAAAACGGGCTTTATCAATGAAGCGGGACGCTGCCTGGTGATGCAGAGCCGCATCGCGTCGCGGCAGGTCGTCATCGTGCTGCTCGATTCGTGGGGTAAATTGACGCGCGTCGCAGACGCTAACCGCATCAAGAAGTGGATGGAAAGCAGGTACTCCGGGCTGCCCGAAGGCTGAAGGGGTGCTCTCGTTTCACGATCTGCGCCCGGATCCCGGCAGCTTTCTCGACGACGTGCTGGACGGCCTGGCACAGCCGCAAAAGACGCTTCCACCCAAGTATTTCTACGACGAGGCCGGCAGCGCGCTGTTCGACGCGATCTGCGAGCTCCCCGAGTACTATCCGACGCGGACCGAGATCGCCATCATGCGCGCGCACGTGCGCGACATGGCGGAGCGTCTCGGGCCGCAATGCGCCCTCATCGAGTACGGCAGCGGCAGCGGCCGCAAGACGCGCATCCTCATCGAAACGCTTGCGCCGGTCGTGTACATTCCCGTCGACATCGCGGCCGCGCAGCTGAAGGCGTCCTCGGCCGAGCTGGCCCGGGAGTTTCCCGGCCTCGCGGTCTGCGCGGTGTGCGCGGACTATTCCCGGCCGCTCGCTCTTCCGAGCCTCAACGGCGTCAACGCGCGACGGCGCATCGTCTACTTTCCCGGCTCGACCATAGGCAACTTCACGGTGGCGGAGGCGGCGGCGTTTCTGAAGAACGCGTGCGCGGTGGTGGGCCCGGGCGGCGGGCTGCTGATCGGGGTCGACCTGAAGAAGGACCCGGCGCGGCTGCACGCGGCGTACAACGACGCGCAGGGCGTCACAGCGCGCTTCAACCTGAACGTGCTCGCGCGCATCAACCGCGAGCTCGACTCCGACTTCGATCTGTCGGCGTTCCGCCACGAGGCGTTCTACAACACCGATCTCGGGCGTATCGAGATGCATCTCGCAAGCCTGCGGGAACAGCGGGCGAGCGTGCGCGGCCGCGTCATACGCTTCCGGTCCGGCGAGACGATCCACACGGAGAACTCCTACAAGTACTCCGTCGAGGAGTTCGAGGCTCTCGCCCGTAGCGCCGGATTCGTGCCGCAGGCGTGCTGGACCGACGCGCAACGCCTCTTCGCCGTGCATTACCTGGCGGTCCCGTAAAGGCGGCATGGCTGTATATCTGATCGTCGCGACCTGCGTCCTGGTGCATGCAGGTTTCGGCGGCGCCAAGATGGCGATTCCGCTGCACGCCCTCCAGCTCGGAGTGGCGCCCTTCACGGTGGGGGTCATCATGGCGCTGTGCGCCCTGTGCCCGATGCTGATCGCGCTCTACGTCGGCAAGCTCGTCGACCGCCTGGGCGGACGAGTGCCGATGTTGATCGGCGCGTGCGGTGTCGCGGCCGCGGTGCTGATTCCGTTCGCGTTCGAGGGCATCGTCGCGTTGTGCGCGATGGCGGTCCTGGTCGGCACCGCGTTCCAGTTCTTTTTCGTGCCGACGCAGGGGATCACCGGGGCGCTGGGGGGCCCTGAAGACCGCGCGCGAAACTACTCGCTGCTCGCGCTGGGGTTCTCGATAGCGTCATTCCTCGGGCCGCTCGTCGCCGGCTACTCGATCGAATACCTGGGCTACCGGACCGCCTATCTCGTGCTGGCGGTCGGACCTCTCGGCGCCGCGCTGCTGCTGTGGCGCAAGGGGGGTCTCCTGCCCAAAGCCGCCGTGTCCAAGGGCGACAGGAAGGAAAAGGGCAGCTCGTTCGGTCTCCTGCGCAACACGAAGATGCGCGACGCGATCGTCGCTAGCTCGTTGATCTCCGTCGGCTGGGATCTCTATCAGTTCTATTTTCCGATCTACGGCCACTCGATCGGCCTGTCGCCGTCGACTATAGGAACCATCATCAGCACGTTCGCCCTCGCCGTGTTTTCGATCCGCCTCGCGCTGGCGAGCCTCGCCCGGAAATACACCGAGTTCGAGCTGCTGCTCTACGGCATCGGCTTTGCCGGGGCGGCGTTGCTTCTGTTTCCCCTGTTCCGCGATCCGTACCTCCTGGCGTTGGCCTCCTTCGTGCTCGGGCTGGGATGCGGCGTCGGCCAGCCGATGTCGATGTCGCTCATCTACGCGCTGTCGCCGCCCGGGCGCGCTTCGGAAGGCGCGGCGCTGCGGGTCATGTTCAACCACGGTACGCACCTCATCGTGCCGATCGCCTTCGGCGGCATCGGCACGGCGCTCGGCTTCGGGCCGGTCTTCATTTCCGCTTCCGCCGTGCTCCTGGGCGGGAGCTGGTACGGGCAGTGGACGGAAAGGAAAGAGGCGAAGGCGATGAAGGGCTCGGAGTGACGCGCGTAACTGGAGTCTATTTCAAAAAAAGCGAGTCGCTGATCCTGATTTTCTTACGATGCCTTCGAGTATCCAGAGTCCCGGAACGGTTTCCATCTTCGGGTCCCACCATATCAGTGCCATCAAGTTCAGGACATCGCGATGGCAACGGTCCGCACGGTCGCTAACGATCGCCTGAGCTCACATGGGACATGGAATCCGTGATTCACAACACTTGATGCGTCAATTCAGGGCGCGTGATGCATCGCAGGACTTCGTGTTTCCCGCGAGCGCCGGCATACCGTTCCTGTGGTGATACCGGAGACATTGCGGTTTCCAGCATCTATGCGACGCGATTCAGGAAGCCGGTCATCGCCTTATTGAACTCGTCCGCCTGCTCGATGTTGGACAGGTGGGCTGCCGAGGGCAGTATCTTCAGCTCCGAGCCTGGCAGGTTCTGGTGGATCGCGCGCGCCGCATCCGGAGGCGTTCCGGGGTCCCGTCGCCGACGACGACGAGCGCGGGAACCTTGATCTCCTTCAGTGCCTTCAGCTTCATTGAAGCCTCTCGTGTAACTCTTTATGAAACAAAAACTTAACATTACGACGCGCGGCGTGTCCGCTGCCTGGCTCCCGGGGCTTGAAACACCGGCAGCGGGCCCCATATGCCTCATGCACTGGCGGTCCTCGCCAGCCCATCAACATTCTGCGTTTTGCGTAAAACAGAGGAGCGACATTCATGAAGATCCGTCCACTACACGACCGCATCATCGTCAAGCGACTGGAAGAAGAGCGCAAGACCGCTTCCGGCATTGTCATTCCCGATACCGCGGCCGAGAAGCCCGACCAGGGCGAAGTCCTCGCGATCGGAAAGGGCAAGCTCCTGGAAGACGGCAAAGTCCGTCCCCTCGATCTCAAGGTCGGCGACAAGATCCTGTTCGGCAAGTATTCCGGGCAGTCGGTGAAGGTCAAGGACGAAGAGCTGCTCGTGATGCGCGAGGAAGACGTCATGGGGGTGCTCGAAGCCGCCTAGAACACGGTGACCGGTGACCAGTGACCAGTAAACAGCAAGCAAGGAGCGATCAGTCATGGCAGCGAAAGAAGTCAAGTTCAAGGAATCGGCCCGTCAGCGCATTGTTGCAGGCGTGAACATCCTCGCCGACGCGGTGAAGGTGACCCTCGGCCCCAAGGGCCGCAACGTAGTGCTCGAGCGCTCCTTCGGCGCGCCCACCGTCACCAAGGA
>Ga0111538_10001620_pt1 | contig 31653 bp, 14 predicted proteins | sample SoiMethybrSBSTD1_FD_79669 | JGI IMG/M metagenome (GOLD analysis project Ga0111538, IMG submission 79669) | Bulk soil microbial communities from a Populus tree surrounding site in Tennessee, USA - Soil MetaG P. TD hybrid SBSTD1 (version 2)... | ecosystem: Environmental > Terrestrial > Soil >... | reverse complement strand
GCGCTTCGAGCCATCCGCGGCGATGCGCAGATTCCCTGCGATCTGTCGCTGCCTCCGGCGCCGAATGGACAGGGTCTCGACTTCACCAAGGTGAACATCGTTTACGCGAACTCGGCCTGCGAACCGACCTACTTCTATCACGTCGAAACAGCGGACGGCTGCACGGACCAGGGCGGGTGGTTCTACGACAACCCGGCCGCTCCGCAGAAGATTCATCTCTGTCCCACGAGCTGCGATCAGGTCACCAATCCGGGCGGGCAGCTCGTTTACACCGTGGGTTGCAATTCGATCACGCCTCCGCCTCAGTGACCGTTTTTTGACGGTTCGACCCTTCAACAAAAAGCCAGAAAAGCGAGCGAAGCCAATGGCAAGGACATCGCAAAAATTGGGCGTTTCGAAGTGGATGATTGCCGCGATGCTTTGCGCGGGTGCCTACGCGTGCGGGTCGAGCAGCGATAACGGCGTGGGAACCAACGGAAACTCCGGCGGCAGCGGAGCTAAGCCGCCCGGCAGCGGCTGCACTCTGCACACCGAATGTTCGAGCGGCGTGTGCGAGAACGGCACGTGCACCGATCCCGGAAGCGGCGGTAGCAGTTCCGGCGGCAGCAGTTCAGGCGGCGCCAGTTCCGGTGGCAGCAGCTCCGGCGGGAGCAGCTCCGGCGGCGCGAGTTCCGGCGGCAGCAGCGCCGGTGGCAGCAGTGCCGGTGGCAGCACTGCCGGCGGAGCAGGCGGCGTTGGCGGAAGCAGCGGGGGTGGCAACACCGGCCCGCACTTTCCCGGCTCGGGCAACGGCTGGCGTCCACTGACGCCGGGCTGCGGTCCGGAAACTGCCAGTCAGTGCACCGGAACCTGCGAACGCGCCGGCGGAACGCCGGGAACGACCGTCGTCCGTCCGCCGGCAACGCTGTGCTTCAAGGGCACCGGCGACGCCACCCCCGACGACCCGTCGGTCGTGATCGAGCAGGTGATCGAGAAATTGAACGGCAAGGAGTACGTCCACATCCGGATCACCTTCGACCCCTCGTTCACCGACAATACCTACGGAGCGGGCTCGTGTTGTGGTTGGCCGCAGCGACGTGGGCACACGTTCGACCCTGATCTCGCCAAGAGCGATCACACCGAGCTGCAACTGACCGACGCGCAGGGCAACGTGGTGATGAACTTCAAGCTCGATTACATCACCGCAGATCCGAGCAAGCCGTGCGGCTTCGGGTCGCTCGGCGTGAAGGGTGGCGATGGCAGCATGATCACGGGAAATCCGGATCACATCCTCGGAGTCGTCACTTCGCTCGATCGGAACCTGAACGGCTGCGGATATTGCAAGAACGCTGCGTGCAGTCCGAGCGGTGACTGCACCGTCGACTCGCCGCCCACCGACACCATGTATACGGCCAATCCGGGAACCCCGAACTGGGACTACCGAACGTGTACGAGGTCTGGATCGACATCGCGGCGTTCAATGGCATCGGCTTCGGCCAAGCGTTCATCACGTACACGCATGCCTCGCCGTCCAAGAGCACCGACACGATCCAGGTCGAGTCCACGCCCTGCCCGCCGCAGTGGGACAAGCCCTACTGCCCGCCGGGCGTCGTCCAGGAAGGCGGCAATTGCACCCCAGGCAGCGGCGGCACCAGCGGTACCGGCGGCAGCGCTGGCAGCGCGGGTGCAGGAGGAACCGGTGGCACCGGCGGCTCCTGTCCACCGAATTTCCAGATCTACGTGACCAGCGAGGGAGCTTCGATCTGCACGCCGATTCCCTTCGCCGGCTACCCGAACCGTGCGCCCTGCCCGCAGGGCTACGTGCTCGACATCGCCAGCGAGGGACAGTTCTGCATCCCGGCGCCCTGACGAACGGATTTCAAACTCAGAATGACCCGCCCATGCTCTTGGGCGGCAGGCTGCGCAGATAGACGACGAGGCCGCGCGCCTCTTCGGCCGACAGCGTCCACCTGTGGAAGAAGCTCCAGATGGCCTGCGGGATGCCGCTACCCGTGTTGTAGTAGCCGCCCGCGGGAATCACGCCCTTCGTGAGCACTTGGACGATCTCTTCGTCGCTATAACCGCCGATCTGCTGCGGCGTGTACGTGAACGACTTGAAGATCCCCGGCGCCGCGGCCTCACTGTGGCAGCTCGCGCAGGCAGGACGCACGCCGTTCGCTTCGAGCGGGTTCGATCCGTCGGCCGGAGGAATCGGCGGATTGGGCACCGGTGGCAGCGGCACGCCGTTGTTGTAGCGCGCGTTGCCAGCTTCCCATTGTGCCGCGGTGGCCTGCGAAATCGTCAGTTGTGAGTTGCCGCAATGATCGGCGGCCCGCGCTGTGATCGCGACGGTACCGGCGCCTTGCGTCCGGATCATGAGCAGCTCCGGACGCGGATCGAGCGCTACCAGGTTCGGCGGATCCGCCGACCAGGTTACGTTGGCGTTGGACACACCGTTGACGATGGCCGGGATCTCGAACGCTCGCGTGCCGTCGATGAACGCCGAATACATCGGCGAGAAGAAGATTTGCAGGCTCGAGTCGCATCCTGGTGTGCCCTCCCCTCCGGCGCCACCGGTGCTTTGTCCAGCGGCGCCACCGGTGCTCTGTCCGCCGGTGCCACCGGCGCTCTGTCCGCCGGTGCCACCGGCGCTCTGTCCGCCGGTGCCGCCGGTGCTCTGCCCGCCGGCGCCACCGGCGCTTTGGCCGCCGGTGCCACCGGTACTCTGGCCACCCGTGCCACCAGCGCTTTGCGTGTTCTGGGTTGGTTCCTGGCTATCCGAGGAAGAACAAGCAAGTGCACCCAGGCCACACGCCGCTGATAGAACTCCGAGCCCCTGTATCGTCCGAGTCTTGTACTTCATCACCGCACCCCGAGCCGAAGCCCGCGGGCGCGATGATACCGCACACCTCAGGTCAGTGGTGGGCCGAGCAGCCGCGCGCCGTGAAGCTCTCCTTCGCGCTGCACCTTGGCCGGATCGAAGTCCGCCGTGTCGGGTAGATCCAGCCGCGCCGCTGGCACGCCGCAGTTTCGGTAGAAATGTTCGATGCCGCCCGGGCTCACGATCTTACGGCTTGTTCGCCGCCGTTCACGCCGACATGCGCCGCGTCACCCGCGTCGCGCGCGTGCTTCAGTGGTTGAAGGGGGCGGTGTATCTGGAGCGCGAGCGCCTCTCCCCGGCCGCCCCGTAATCCTGCGTCTCACCTTCCGCCCGATCAGCTACCCTCGTGGCCAATGCTTGCCGGCTTTGGCAAACAGACCATCACCATCGGCAGCGCAGCCGAATGCGACATCCACCTGCCGGAGCCCGGCGTCGCGGCCGTCCATGCCCGTATCGTCAATCAGGGTGGCCAGCTGCTCTTCGTGGACGCCGGCTTCGGCGAGACCTTCGCGAACTGGCAGCGCGTGCCGCAGGGCTCGATCCATCCTTTCGACTTCAGGACCCTGTTCCTCGTCGGGCAGACGCAGGTTCCCAACCTGCATCCGGCGATCGTCCTGATGCTGATGCAGCGCGGCGCGCTCGCGCCGGCCGCGGACCAGATCATCTTTGGTATCGACCCGGCGCGTGCCCACGTCGTGATCCGGCACGCGAGCGTCTCGGATCCGCACTTGACGATCAACGTCGCTACGCTGACCGCGGTCGACCATGGGTCGGGCGAAAAGTTCAAGCTCGAGCCCGGCGCGCACATCTTCGTTGGCGTCGTTCCGCTTCCGATCGCGCTGGTGCTGGCGCTGGCCCAGGTGCCGCCGGCGGCTCCCAGCGTGCCAAGCCAGCGTGGTGCGCCGAGCCAGCGGTTAGCAGCGCCCGAAGCTGCTCCGGCTCCGGCCCAGGCCGAGCCGGTGCCCTCGCGCCCGCGTCACAAGACCGTGATCGCGCAGGTGGCGATCGGCGCGCACGAGCCGGCGGCATTCAAGAGCATCGGACGGACGCCCGGCAACGACATCGTCATCGAACACCCGCAGGTCTCGAGCAAACACGCGCGGCTTCACAGGGTGGGCGACGAGCTGTTCATCGAGGACACCGGCAGCTCGAACGGCACGCACGTGCGCGGCCAGCGCATTGCGCCCGGGCAGAAAGTCCCGGTGACCAACGGCGAGAAGATCTTCATCGGGCCGATGCCGCTTCTGATTCAGGTCGGTGCGGGCCTCTTGTCGGTGATCGTCGAGGACCAGGCGGAATGGGCCGGGCGCCCGCTTTACGAGATCGAAGCCTGGGATCTCCTGGTGCAGGTGAAAGACCGCGACAACCCGGGCCAGATGAAGACGCTGCTCGAGCACGTGAGCTTCAAAGCGCTGCCGGGCGATCTGATCGCGCTGATGGGACCTTCCGGCGCCGGGAAAACCACGCTGCTGCTCGCGCTGAACGGCTACTTGCCGCCTAGCGCCGGCCAGGTCCGGATCAACGGCCAGGACCTCTACGCGATCTACGACGCCCTCCGCGGTTCGATCGGCTACGTGCCGCAGGACGACATCGTGCATCCCGAGCTCACCGTGTACGAAGCGGTGCGCTACAGCGCGAGGTTCCGGCTACCGCCCGACTACTCGGAGCTCGAAATCGACCGCCGCGTGGCGACGACGCTCGCCCAGCTCGGCCTCGAGAGCGTGGCGCACCTCGAGATCGGCCGGCCCGAGCGCAAAATCCTGAGCGGCGGGCAGCGTAAGCGCGTCAACATCGCGATGGAGCTCGTGACCGATCCGGTCATCATGTTCCTGGACGAGCCGACGAGCGGCCTTGCCGCCGATGACACGACCGCGCTCGTCCAGCTGCTGAGCGATCTCGCCAAAACCACCGGCAAGACGATCATCTGCACGATTCATCAGCCCGCGAAGGACGAATACGAAAAGTTCAATCTGTCGTTGATCCTGGGGCAGGGCGGGATCGCGATGTATTACGGCCCGACCGTCGAGGGTTACCGCTTCTTCGGCAGCTGGCTCGCGCGGCAGGGGAAATCAGCGGCCATCGACAACCCCCGCGACATGTTCGATATGCTGAATCAGCGCGAGCGCCCGATCTGGGACGCGATGCGTGCCCAGCACCCCAGCGTGCCGCGCAGCGCCGCGCGCCAGCAGGCGGCCAGCGAATGGCGCGCCGAGTTCTACAGCCCGCAGAATCCCGTTTGCGCCACGATGTATTCGGGCCGGCGCGCGATCGGCGCCGGTTCCGCGTCGGGCGCGTTGCCGCGCGAGCGGCGCCGGATCAAGGGACAGTTTTCGCTCTTGCTCGGACGCTACCTCAAGGTGAAGCAGCGCGACGTGAGCGGCACCGTGATCATGCTCGCGCAAGCTCCGATCATCGGTTTTTTGCTGGCGCTGGTGTTCGGCTTCCAGGACAAAGCAATTCCGTACTGGTGCCTGGGCGCGCTGCAGCAGCTCGGCGAGCGCTCCGGCGAGCTGCGCGGCGGAACCGACGCGCTCGTCCAGAACATGCAGAAGACGCCCGACCATGCGGGTGCGATCTTCTTTCTGGTCGTGGCGGCGGTCTGGTTCGGCACCAGCAACGCGGCGCGCGAGATCGTGAGCGAACGTTCGATCTACGTGCGCGAGCGCATGGTGAACCTGACGCTGTTCAACTACGTGTTCTCCAAGTTTCTCTTGCTCTCGCTGTTTTGCGTGATCCAGTGTTCGATTTTGCTCGGCATCGTGTTTTTCTCGCTCGGCTTTCACGGCGGCCTCGAAGCCTTCGGCATCGAGCTCGGGACGATGATCGTCACGGCCATGAACTCGGTCGCGCTCGGCCTGCTCGTGAGCACCGTGGTCACGAGTAGCGAGGCGGCGATGGCCCTGACGCCGATCGCCCTGATTCCGCAGGTCGTCCTCGGCGGACTGATGGTGCCGATGACCACGAACTTCCTGCTCGAGTACCCGATGTTCACGATCCCCGCGCGCTGGGGTTTTCAGGGCCTGGTCGCGCAAGAACGGATGGCGGTCGCGAAAGACCCCGCCTGGATCATGAATCTCGGGCGACCCAGCGTGACGAGTCCCGACAACTTCGTGTCCCAGGGCAAGTTCGAGTGCGCGACGGCGCAGATGGCGAGCTCGGATTTCAACGGCGCCTGGGGCTTCACCCACTATGCAACGTCCTGGCTTCCGCCGCTCGTGCTGTTCGGTATGACGTTCGCGCTCTTGCTGGCGATCCTGGTGATCCTGAAACGCCGCGATCCGATCTGACTACTTCGGCAATGTCACCAGCGAATTGCACCCAATCCAAAAAACGTGCGCGTCGTTCGCGGCGATTCCACAGGCGCTGCATTGACCAGTTGCCAGGGTCGTCGGCGTGCCAAAAGGGCGCGGAATCTTTCTGACCGCCCCATCGTGCGTGGTCCAATAAACGCTGGTCGTATTGACGTCGATCGCTCGAGGCTCGTACTGGTTCGATGCGAGAACGACCGGGTCGCCGCCCAAAAGCGACAGCTTCATCGCAGTGGAAGAAATACCCTCGTTGATCCAGTACACGTCGGTTCCGTTCACGGCGAGCGCCCGGATGTTCGTCTGGGTCGTGGTGGCATTGGAAACGATCGTGGTGGGCGTTCCGCCAGCGAGCGGCACGCCGAGCACGCAACCCCAGGTGCAGCCAGCTCCGAACCCCTGGGCCCAGTAGACGCCGTTTGCGTCCACGGCAATATCGACGGCGTCTTCCAGCCCGGTGACCAGGGTGGAAACGAGGCCGCCCTCAACGGGCACCTTCAGCACGGACCCCTTCCGTTCCTGATCATCGGGGTTGAAGTTCGATTGCCACAGCGTCGTGAAGTACAGGTTATCGCCCGAGACCGCGATTGCCGAGGGGTTGAAAGCGCCGGTCGCGATCGTCACCGTAGGACCTCCGCGAATCGGCACGCGGCTCAGCGTTCCCGAAGCGCCGTTCGGAGCGGGTCCTTGGCTGATCGTGCTTGCGAAGTACAAATTGTCCGCATCGACCGCGACGCTCGTGACTCGGTGAGGGCTGCGCGCGAGCGCCCTCTGGGCTCCTCCCGCGCTCGGCATCGCCATCAGAACCTCGTCATCGGCGTCGCTCGTTACCCAGTAGACGTTGTCGCCGTCGAGCGCGAGCGCGCAGCCGGTCGCGCTGGCGATCGTCACCGGCCGACACGCGCCTTCCAGACATTCGCCGCTTCCTCCGTCACGACCGCAACGACCGCAGTCTTCGGCATCCGCGCCGGTGTCGGTGGATGTGTCGGCATCGGTGTCGGCGCGGGTGTCGGTGTCGGCGTGCGCGACGTCCGGCCGGGGATCTGCGTCCGGAGCATCGTGCGTGTTATTCGCGCTCACCGCGGTGTTTCCGCCGCAAGCGGTAAGAACCATCGCGAGCTCGATGGCGCGGCGTGACGCTCGAATCGCCATCCAAGTAACGTGGAGCGAATCGCGCGCCCCCACAATCGAGCTTTTCTTGACGACGCTATCAAGTTTTCCTGAAAAGCCAGCGGATCTGGAGCGCGAGCGCTGCGCACGCAGCGGTCGAACTTCTTACTATCGAGCGTCGTCGCCGCTCGCAGCACGAGCGTGATTTCACGCGATCAGTTCTGGGAGTTCCGCGAGCTTCCAATATTGCAGCTCACGCGTTTCATGAGCTGCTTGATATGCATCAACGCCCCGCGTCCGTAGTGTCGGCCGCGCGTTGACTCTCGGGGAATCGCCCACTACCGTCCGCCCGCTCGGGTGTTTCCGCGCGGGAGGAATCGCATGGCTGACATGAGGCGCCATTGGCTATTTCGATGTGTGTCCGCGGCAACGGCGGCGCTCGTCGTGAGCACGGGGCTTCTTCCCATCGCACAAGCCGTGCAGCGTCACGATGAAGCTGCTGCGCGGGCGCGCAATTGGCTGCCTTTTGGTTCAGGCGTCTACGTACCCGACCTCTCGGGTGTGCAGCTGGAGCCGGACCCGCCGCGGTCTCGACCGCGTGACCTGCCGGAAGCTTTTCAGCAGGTCTTGCCGAACCGCTTGGAAGTACTGAGCGCCGAGGATCCAAAGCTCGATCCGTGGAAGCTTTTCGATCGCGATTCCTCGACGCGCGTCCACGGGGCCTTCAGAATCCAGGCTCACTTTTCGCCGCAGAAAAAGCTCGGTGGCGCCGCGCTCTTCGTCGCAACCGGGGGTGCTCCGGCGGGGACGCTCAAAGTAACGGCCGCCAAGGGCACGCCCTTGGAGCTCACGCCGCAGGCGGGACGAGCGGGCTGGCAGCGTGTGCTCGCGGCTTCGGCACAGGACACGAGCGCCGTGGTCCTGGAATGGGCGCCGGCGCGCGGACAGGATTCAGGCCCGAGCGAGCTCGCGCTCTGGGCAGAGGAGCCGCTCTCCGCCAATCCGAGCGTGGACGTCGCCGATCAGCTGTTTGGCGACGGCATCGCCGGCAGCGTGGATGTTTGGGCAAAGCCTCGAAAGGCGGCGGTCACCCGCACGGCGCCGAGCGAGCTCACTCTCGAGCTTCATCAAGATCCGCGCGCGCTGTCGCGAGCGTTTCTGGTGTACGAGCTGCTCGGGGCGCCCCACTTCACCAACATTTCCCGCGAGCTGAACGGCACCACGACACCGATACTCGTTGCGGCGCCGCGGGCCAGTCTGCCTGCTGCGCTTCCCGGCGCGGCGGCGCCGCTCGGTTCAGGCGGGCTCCAGGTCGAAGAAATAGCGCCGAGCGTGCTCCGGCGCGGCAACAACCTGTTGAAGTTTCTGCCTTCCGAACAGCTCGGGACGTACTTCGTGCGGAACGTGCGCCTCGTTGGCGTGGCCGCCGACGGCGTAGAGCAGGCAAGCTTCAGCCGCCCCGAACGATCCAAAGCCGCGACCACCTGGAGATCGCGGCTCTCCTTCGAACGGCCGATTCAAGCGCACGAGGTCGCATTTCGGTTGGAGCATACGTCGAACGCGCGCCTGGTCTTCACGCCGAAAAGCGGCAGTTTCAAGCACGGCGAGCGCCAAGTGGTCGAGCTCGGAGGTCTCGCCGCCGGTTGGCAAAAGCTGCCGCTCGCTTTGTCGGCTAGCTCCGAGCTCGCGGTCGACCTGATCGGCTCGCTCGAGGACGTGACGCCCCCGATTTCGGCGCCGCACGTGATTGGCAGCCCCTGGCCGGAGCCCACCGCGCGCGAGGCGCGGATGGCGGTCGTCTATCCGAAGCACGGTGAATGCGCCGGACGGACCGCAGAGGTGCGCGGCTTCGTCGAGTCGTCGGTCGCCGGAACGCCGCGCCTGTTCGTGGATGGCAAAGCGGTGACCGCGGGCTTTGCGCGTGGCGGCTCGTTTGCCGCAGGGGTGAGTGAGCCAGCCAGCGCACGCGGCAAGTCCTGGGTCACGAAGCTCGAGGCAGTTTATCCAAGCGGCGAACGCGTCTCGCAGGACATAAGCCTCGGTCCGTGCCTCGATCTGCCCGCGGTCGGCGAGAACGACCTTCGCGAGGATCCGGGCGCACCGCTCAGCGCGGTCGCCCGGGCGCACAAGCGGCAGCGCCTGGTGCTCGGCACCGCCACGCTCGAGATCCCCGAGGGCGCGCTGGATCAAGACGTCCGGATCACGATGCGTCCGCTCACCAAGGAGCAGGTCGCGGCGATGGGCCCGACCATGACCAACGTGATGCCGAACGGCCAAGCGTACCGCTTCGGACCGCACGGGCTGAAGTTCAAGAAGCCGATCCTGCTCTCGTTCGCCTATGACCCGAGCGCGATCCCGGACGGGCTCGGCGAAAACGACATCCAGGGCCTGTTTTTCAACGAAAAGTCGGGCAAGTGGGAAGCGATCGGCAGGTACGAGCAGGCTCGCGACGGTGAGCTCGTCACGCTGACCGATCACTTCACGGATTTCGTTGCGGCGACCATCGCGCAGCCCGATGCGCCCGGCCCGCAGAGCTACAATCCGACACAAATGAAGGATCTGCAGCTCGCCGACCCGGCGGCTGGGATCCAACTGGTTCAGCCGCCGCAAGCCAACAACAGCGGCTCGGCGCGCCTGGGCCACGGCATCGAGCTGCCTCCGGGACGCGCGCAGCTGCAGCCGGAGATCGGCATCGGGTACGACAGTGCGGCCGGCAATGGTTGGCTCGGGCTCGGCTGGGACCTCGGTCTTTCGTCGATCCGCATCGATACCCGCAACGGAGTGCCTCGCTACACGGGCGACGAAAAGTACCTGCTCGACGGGGCGATGCTGGTGCCGGTCGCCGGCGCGGAAGGTGCACCCTCTGCCAATCCGCGCGTTTATCAGCGCCGGGTCGAGGGTTCGTTCGAGCGCATCGAACGCCATGGAACCAACGCCAAGAATTACTTCTGGGTCGTCACCGCCAAGTCGGGGGTGCGTACGACCTATGGCCGCTGTCCGCGCGCCGCAGCAGACCCGAGCTGCATGGAGCAGGGAAGCACGTTCTGGACGAAGCTCGACGACCCGCGAGCCGCCGCGGGAGACGCCAACGTCTTCGAGTGGTTCATCGAGAAACGCGAGGATCTCTCCGGCAACCGCATGACGTTTCGCTATACGCGCGACCTGTGGGAACGCGGCGATCGCTTCGTCCATCTGTATCCGAAGCACGTCGATTACACCGCTCACTACACCGGCGGCACGCTCGATCTGGCTCCTGCCTACCGCGTGCAGTTCGGCTTGCTGAAACAGCAGAACGGCAGCTTGTTTCAGCGGCAGGACGTGGTCCTGGACGGCCTGCCTGGCTTTCCGACCGCGCTTCGCTATCTGCTCGGCAACGTCGACGTCAAGTTGATGCAGGGCCCCGGGGGCGAGGAGATCATTCGCAGGTACCGGCTCGAATACCGACACGCCGATGCAGTGGGCGACGCGGGTCACATGGGCAAAACGCTGCTCGAGAGCATCACGATGCTCGGCGTCGGCGCGCAAAATCCACTCTACCGGCACAGCTTCGACTACTTCGAAGCCGAAAAGGACGCGCAGAATCGCCCGCTCTTGTTCGACGCGCAGAAGACCTGGGGCAGCGCGGTTCGACAAGCCGACGGCATGACGCGAACCGAGGACGACACCTTCGGCGGCGGCGGCTCGGTCGGCGTCGGAATCGGGCCCTTTTCGCTGACGGCGAGCGCCGGCGGCTTCGACGGCAACGACGACGTCAAGCTCTCGATGCTCGACATCACGGGTGACGGTCTCGTCGACCACTTCGACGATCGGCAGAATTCCGTCTTCGGCTTTCTCGACCGAAATCCGATCGCGGTGCCGGTGGCTTCCGGCGGATTTTCGCCGCTCGCGGCGCTGGTCAACGGGCCGATCTCGGGCGACCTCGGCCACTCCGATCGTTCGGGCTGGAGCGTCGAAGGTAACCTGAGTCTGGGCGGGATTTTCGGTGGTTCGATCGGATACACGCGCACGAACACCAGTGACGATCGGGTGATCGCCGACATGGATGGCGATGGCCTCATCGACCTGGTCGGCATCGTGGACGGTCGGATCCAGGTGCGGCGAGGTATCGGTGAAAACCGTTTCGAGGCCACTCCGACCGAGTGGACCACGCAAATCGCAGCGAGTGAGCTCGTCTCCAGCCGCTCCGACCGCAACCGGGTTGCCGCAGACCAGATCCACCCGGTCGATCCGCTGATCAAGTGGGTGGCGCCGTTCAGCGGGACCGTCGAGGTCAATGGTGCAATTCGCAGGAAGGAGGCCGGCGGTGACGGTGTTACTGCTCAGTTGTTTCTCGACAGCTCGTTGGTGTGGCAGCACACCTTCGGCCCCGACGAGCTCGGCGATTGTCAGCCCGCGCCTCAGAACGGCTGCGGCGGAGGACTCCAGGTTCCGCTTTTTGCGACTGAGCGGCTCTACTTCAAGGCAACGTCGCCGGTCGATCCCGCAGCCGTCGATCTCGGCACGGATACGCTGAAGGACGATCTTTCGGTCGGGGTGGAGTTCAAATACGCGGGGCTTTCGGATCTCGACGCCAGCGAGCGCCAGCCCTACGGCTCGTTCACCTTCCGCTACTCACCGAAGGACGACTTCCGTCTCGCGGGGCTCCCGGCAGTGCCCTGGGTCGCTTCATCCAAAGGCAAGCTGGTGATCGAAGGCGTCATCGACAAGGACGGGACGTCTCCGGACGACCTGCGAGTGAATATCACTCGCAACGGCAGCGAGATTTTCGGCGCCAATTTCGGCGCGGCAGAGCTGAAACAGGTCAGCGTGGGCGACGCGATCGACGTCGAAAGCGGAGACCAGCTATTTTTCAACGTCGTTTCGGACAGCCAGATCGACCCGCATACCGTGAAGTGGCAGCCGGTCGTGCGCTACACCGAGTACTGCCGCTTCGATCGCGATCGCAACCAGTACGTCTGCGGTACGGTCCAGTGTGGACAGGAGTCCCCGAGCGATCCGCGCATCACCTGCAAAATAGACAACGACCCGGATCCTTTCGTGCGCATCCCGCTCGCGGTGATCGTGCAACCGGCGCAGGTTTTCTATCCCGCCTATCGCTGGCAGCCGCCGCTGGTTCGACCGAGCTTCCGCACCCCTTCGCCAACACAGGTCACGCTCACGAGCACGATCACCAAGTTTCCCACGCCGCACGACGTGACCGTGTACGTCCAGGGTGTCAATCGGCTCTATCACAAGCAGCGGTTCGCGGCGGGTCAGATAGTCTTCGGCTTGCAGCAAACCTTCGAGCTCGATCTACCGGCCGACGAGCAGCTGTTCCTGTCCTACTTCTCGGAAGGGGACGTCGGGGGCAGTTTCACCTGGAGCGCCAGCGTGGACGGCGTCCCGGCGGCGCCCACGCCGCGGGTCAGCGACGCCGCGCCGGAGCCGATGTCCGGCGGTTTCCACCGTTTCTTCTACGGCGACTGGAACGGGAACCTGGTGTTCAACGAAAGCTCGATCATCGCCGAAGCTCCATTTCAGGGGATGCCGTTTCTCTTCGTGAGCCCGCGCCGGCAGGGCCGGGCCAATAACCCTGTACCGTCCTGGGTGGGACGCGGCGACGACAGCTACATCGCTGCTGGAGCGCTCAAACCCGCGCGGCTCGGCACCCTGTCGAGCGGCACTCGCGGCGCAACCGGCGGACTCGAAGAGCTCCGGCGCTCGGAAAACTGGAACGCCACGCTCGGCGTCACCGTGGTCGCGAACTTCACCGGCTCGGTCGGCGATACGACGTCGCAGCTCGACCTGATCGACTTCAACGGCGACCGCTACCCCGACGTTTTGACGTCGCGCGGAGTCTTGATCAATGACGCGCCCAATCGGCAGTTTTTGACCCGGGACGCGCTCGGTGACGTCGACTTTCCGGACGGCGACTTCGAGGACATTCGCCGCTACGAGAACCGATCGGTCGGCGTGGCGCTGAGCGCGGGCCGGCAGATCATCCAGAAGACCGACGCCAAGGGCAAAACCAAGGGTTTCGTCAATACGGCGTTCCGGCTCGGCGCCAACTACGGGTTGACCGGTACCGCGTCGGATCTGATCGACGTGAACGGCGACGCGTTGCCCGATCACGTGTTCAAGGATCCGAACTCCGCGAACATGAAGGTGCGGTTGAACCTCGGCTACTCGTTCAGCCAGCCGATCGATTGGCAGAGCCCGGACTGGAACGTTTCGCAGATCACCGAGCTCCAGGAGCTGATCACCAAGCTCCCGGGGACCGACGCGGTGAAGACCGGCACGATGCGGCTCGATGACACGGCGTCTCTGAACGTCGGCGCCGGGGTCAACGTGGGTCTGTTCGGCGGCGGGGCAGGCCTGACCCTGACCACGGCGCGCCAAACCATCGATTTCGTCGACGTCAACGGCGATGGGCTGCCGGACCAGGTGCTGCGCGATCCGAGCGAGGCCGATGAAGACGGCCACGAGTGGATCCGCGTCAAGCTGAACCTGGGCGACCACTTCGCGCCCGAGCAGAAGTGGCCGATGCCTGCCTGGTCGATCCAGGTCGATCCGGGCGATTTCTTGCCCGACGATCAGCCGATCAAAGTCTCCGGCCAGAAGGCGCTGAGCTTCAAGCGCTCGCGCGGATTCAGCGGCAGCTTCGAGGTCAATATCTGCGTCATCCTGTGCGTTGGAGCCAACTTCTATTACCAGGAGGGAAGCGGCTATTCGGTGCTCCAGTTCCAGGACATCGACGGCGACGGCAGGCCCGATCACGTGCTCAAGAAACACGACGATCGCAACGTCTACGTAAAGGTCAACAAGCTCGGAAAGACCAACCTGCTCAAATCGGTGACGCGGCCGCTCGGCGGGAGCTTCGAGCTCGATTACGAGCGCAAAGGCAATCTGATCGCGAACAGCGCCTCACCGCGCGTGGACATGCCGACGTCGAGCTGGGTGCTCAGCAAGACCATCATCAAGTCGAGCCCCGGCGCCACGCCCGCGAAAACCGGTGACTACCTGGTTCAGACGCACGAATACGGCGACGCTTTTTACGATCGCGCCGAGCGCGAAAGCTACGGGTTCGGGCGAGTCTTCACCCGGCGCGGCACCTTGAACAGCGCGACCGGCGAGTACGAAAACGGGGATGGCTCGAGCACCGAGCAGCTGTTCGACAATCAAAACTACTACCAGAAGGGCTTGCTGCTCGAGATCACCGACCGCGGTCCCAATCCCAAGCGCCCCGACCTCGGTGTGCAAGCGCTCTACACCACCAGGAAGCACGCCTACGCGCCGGTGCCCGCCGCGGTGCTTTCGCAAGTCGGTACCGGCAGCTTCTTTCCGCGCGAGCTCTCGAACGAGACCACCCGGTTCGAAGGGCAGACCAATAGCCTCACCAAGCACAATCGCGAGTCCGGCAAGGAGTACGACAGCGCCGGAAACCTGACGCGCATGCTCGACGAGAACGATCTCGATTTCACGAGCGACGACGTTCTCTACACGATCAAATACAAGTTCGATCCGAGTGCGTACTTCTTCCGGCCGGAAATCGTGCGCGCGCTCGTGCCCGGCGCGGACGTCGACAATCCGCTCCCCGAACAGATCCTGAGAGAACGCCGCGCCGGCTACGACGACCGTGGTCGTATGACGTCGATGACCTCGTTCTTGCGCGGCGGAAAAGATCCGGCAAGCGCCGGCGGCCAGGCCCTCTACGACGGCACCAACAATCCCACCTGGACGTTCGCCTACACCGACGCTCTCGGGCGCGACTTCGGCAACATCACCCTGGTAAAAGACCCCAAGGCTTTCGAGCTCCGCTACGAGTTCGACGCGATCACCCAGTCGCACCGCACCAAGACGACCGACGGCTTCGGTCATACGTCGACGAGCGCGCTGAATCTACGCTACGGCGTGCCGGACTCGACCGAGGACGCCAACGGTCACGCGATCCGGTTCTGTTACGATCAATTCGGGCGCATTCTACGGGTCTACGGCCCGAACGACGTCCCGCCAGCGGGCAGCAATGCTTGCGCGGACACAGCTCCGATCGAGCCGACGATCGCGCACAGCTATGGCATCACCGGGGTCGAGCCCGCTCAGGCTCCATACCCGGCCTGGGCCTCGACCGGGCACAAGGACGTCCAGCACGCGCTCGATCCGATCGTCACGGCGACGTTCATCGATGGCGCCAAACGAACGCTCCAGACCAAGAAGGATCTGGACAAGGACAACGGTCCCGGCACTGGCGTCGGCCCTGGCGCGACTACCAGCGGAATGACCGTGAGTGGTCTCGTCGAGTTCGACCGGCTGGGACGCGTCAGGCTAGACCATCAGCCGACGTTCAGCACGGCGCCGCCGAGCACGTTCGTCGCGGCGCCGGCCAAAAATCCGACGCAGACCGATTACGACGTCTTGAACCGCGTCGTGCGCGTTCGGACCGCCAACGGATCCGAGACGACGACGGAATACGGCATCGACACCTTCGACGGCAAAACCCTGTTCAAGACCAGCGTGCGCGACGCCAAGCAAAACGTGCGGCTTTCATACGCCGACGCCGACGATTCCACGCTGGCGGTGGTCGAGCACAATCGGCTCGGCGATCTGAGCGGCGCGGACCATTGCGAGCCCGGGGCAGCAGGCTGCACCGCGCTCGTCACTCGCTACAGCTTCGACGCGCTCGACCAGCTCGTGAGCGTGATCGATGCCAAGGGCAATGCCACGACGTCGAGCTACGACACAGTCGGGCGCATGGTCGAGCTCAATAGCCCCGATGCGGGAAAGACCGAGTGGAGCTTCGACCTCGGCGGCAATCTGGCCGCCAGGCAGACGGCTCGCCTGCGGGCGCAGGGCGCGACGACGCGCATCAGCTACGAGTACGACTTCAACCGCATCCGCAAGGTCAATTACCCCGACATGCCGGCGGTCGAATACTTCTACGGTACCGCGAGTCAGAAGGGTGACGCGAACGGCAACCGCGCCGGCCGTATCACCGAGGAACGCAGTGAGGCCGGCAGCAAGAGTTACACCTACGACCGGCTCGGAAATCTCGCGACCGAGACCGACTCCATCGTCAATCTCACCGAGCCGCAGAAAGGGCCGCACGCGTACACGATGGAGTACAGCTACGACAGCTTCAGTCGCATGCTGAGCGTGAAGTTTCCGGACAGCGGCCGAGAGCTCGTCGAGTACAAGTACGACCGCGGCGGCCGGATCCAGAGCATTTTCGGCAACCTCACCCAGCAGGTTCCGCAGCAGCCGGCGCACACCGACTACCTGAAGCACCTCGGGTACGACGAGTTCAATCAGAAGCGCAGGATGGTGTCGGGTAACAACATCGAGACCAAGTACGACTACGACCCGGTGATGCGCCGGCTCACGAATATTTTCGCGAAGAGCCGCGATACGTTCCTGGCCAAACAGAACAAGCCCGCCCGCACGTTCCAGGACCTGCACTACCAGTACGATCCGGTCGGCAACATCACGGAAGTCAGGAACGACGCGCCCTGGGACGACCCCCCGGGCTCGATCCTCGGCGTTTCGACCACCAAGTACACGTTCGCGTACGACGACCTCTATCAGGTGCGCCGATCCGAGGGCACGCTGCAGGAGCGCCAGCAGTGGCAGTCACGCCACTTCACCGTGACGACCTACGACGAGGTCGGCAACATCACGCACAAACAGCAGAAAGACGACCGCTACGAGCTATCAGGCACCGACTTCATCTTCAATCACACGGAAATCCCGCACAGCTTCACGTTCGATTACACGTACGGCAGCGGCCGGCCGCACGCGGTCTCCAAGACGGTCGAGGACTTTCCGACCGGAACCGCGCCGCGCGAGCGCAACTTTGCCTACGACGAGAACGGCAATCCGACCACCGTGAGCAATCACGACGGCAACGTGCGGAGCCAGACCTGGGACTCGGAAGATCGCCTGAAGAGCGTCAGCGACAACGGCGAGAAGAACATGGACGCGGTCTACGACTGCAAAGGCATGCGCTCGAGCATGAAAGCGCACGACGAAGAGCACGTCTACCCGAACCAGTTCGTCAGCGATCGCTTCTCGAAAGGCGGCAAGCACTACATCACGAAGCACATCTTCGCCGACGGTATGCGCGTCGCCGACAAGCTCGACGCGAATTTCACCGTTCCGTCACCGGCCTTCTTCTATCACGCCGATCATCTGGGCTCGACGCACTACGTCTCGAACAACGATCAGGATCTGGTGCAGCACCACGAGTACTTCGCGAGCGGCGAACCGTGGACGGTCGAGATCGATTCGAAGTACTCGTTCCGAAAATTCACGACCTTCAACGACAAGGAGCTCGACGCGTTCACCGGCTACTACAACTACGGCGCGCGCTACTACGAGCCACGCCTCGGGACGTTCTTGAATCCGGATCCGGATCTTTCCGGGTACATGCAGGGCGCGCGCAACGGCGGCGTCCATTCACCTAGAAATCTGGGGCTTTACACATACACCTGGAACAACCCCGTGATGTTCCGCGACCCCACCGGACGCTACGGTGTCTTCGAGGGCATCTACGACGTCTTCACAGCAGGCGTGCGCGCGGCGACCAACTTCCTCGCGCCCGCAGCGATCGGAGCGATCGTGGGCATCGCGCTCGCGCCGTTCACAGGCGGTCTATCACTCGGCAGCCTGGTCGCCGGAGGCACGGCAGGGTTCATGAAAGGCCTGGCGTGGTCGCTGACGCCTGGGCTCGGCATGGCCGTCGCCGGTGTCTCGGGGTTGATCGGCCTCTGGCACGGCATCCGCCTCGCTCAAGCCGACTCGTACAAGAGCGTCCCCGGGTTCTTCGCCTTTTTGCTCGACAACACGTGGTCGCTACCGAATACGGTCATCGGCTCGGTTTTCAACCTCTTCCTGAGCGGTGCCAGCGTCGACGACAAGACGAGCGAGGGCACCGGTCAGCTCTACCTCAAGGGCTCGGGAAAGTACGACACCACGTTCGGCAACGTGACCATCGGAAAGAAAGTTCCCGTTCACGAGGCCGTGCACGGCTGGCAGGCCAGGTTGTTCGGGCCGTTCTTCTATCCCATCTATGCTTACAACTACGTGGCCAACATCGTTCCCTGGTGGCTGATCCCCAAAGCCTTCGGCGCCTACAAGAGCGCCCCCATCGAAGGGTTCGGAACTTATTTCACGCGAGGCGTTTACCCGTTCGTCATCTTCGAGATCATGGCTTACGCGGTCGAAGGTAGCCCCCCGTAGTGTCAGTGAATCCGCGACGCAAATTGCATCTGGCTGTCGGGCTCGTGATCGCGAGCTCGACGCCGGCCTGCCACGCGTTCTACGCGGTGTCGGGCAAGGTCGTGGCCTGCGACACGCGCGCACCGATCGCAGACGCCGAGGTTTTCGTGAACGTCCCCGAGATCGAGCGCAAGGGGAAGACGACCACCGACGAGCGAGGCGAATTCGTGGTCGCCGTCAACTATCCCCCGGCGAACGCGGCTTCTGAGCTCTCCGTGAGCAAACCGGGCTACACGCCGGCCCAGCAAAAGGTAGCTGACCCCGACGTCGAGCAGCAGCTTTGCCTGAAGCCGGCTGCGCCGGCGCGCTGAGATCGGCTCACGAACAGGCCGCGCATCGATAACGGCCGCCGTCCGGCTCCATCTCACAACACGGCCGTGCCGCCGGGCAGTCCCGGTTCGCGCCGCATTCGCTGCACAAGCCGCCCTGGCAGAACGGGCGCTCGCGGGGGCACTGAGGATCGCAGTTGCATTCGAGGCAGCCGAACTGCTCGAGGCAACAGGCTCCGCCCATGCACGACGGAAAGAGCGAGGGGCAGTCTTCGCCGCTCGTCGTGCAGCTCGGTACCGCCGGGCAAAGACCACCGTCGTTGCCGGCGTCCGAGAGGGCCCCCGCCGCGCCACCCTGACCACCTGGCTTCGCTGAATCGGAACTGCAAGCCGCGAAAACCAACGAGCACCCGAAAGCCGCGGCGGCGAGCGCACCGAGCCGGCCCATACTCGTTGGAAAAGCCATGCGTTTGCTCGAGTGTATCAAACAGGCTCCGTCTGCTAGCGTCGAGCCGCGGTCACTATACCCTCATGCACGGCATCATTCACCTCGAGCTTCAGAAGTTCGTCACGGAGCGCTACGGCGAGCCGGCGTGGCAAGCGCTCACACGGAAGGCGGATCTCGGTGACGAGATCTTCACGCCGCTGCGAACGTATCCAGACGAGCTCATGTTCCGGCTCGTCGGCGCCGCCGAGGAACTGACTCGCACGCCGGCCCAGCAGATACTCGAGGCGTTCGGCGAGCATCTCGTCAACGGATACCTCGCGCTGTACGGCAACTTGCTCAAGCCGGAATGGCGTACGATCGACGTCATCGAGCACACTGAGGAGACGATCCATCGCGTGGTTCGGATGCGACAGCCGGGCGCGGCGCCACCGCTGCTCAAGGCCGAGCGCACGGCGCCCGACGAAGTCGTGCTGTTTTACGACTCACCGCGCCGCCTGTGCGCCGTCGCGCGCGGAATCGGCCGCGGAATCGCCCGTCACTTCGGGGAAACCATCGTCATCGACGAGCGCAAATGTATGCACCGGGGAGATCCCGGGTGTGTGATTGCGTATAAGCTCGGGTCGAACCCAACCTGACCGGCGCGGAATTTTGGTCGATGCAGACACTTCTTAACGGAGACGTGGATCTCGAGGCACTTCGAGCGTCGATCGCTGCGCTGCGCGGTCGCTTGCCCCCGAGGGCCAAGATCGCCGTCATCGGGTCGATTCGAACCCGCGATCGCGCGGTCGTCGCCGCGGGCGAAGTATTCCCATTGTTTCTGGCATCGCCGTTGATGTTCGACCAGCAGTGGGGACAGTACGTTCGGCACACCGCGCCGCACATTCAAATCTTCCAGGGATTGCTCGGCGACCACCACACGGCGAGCCTGCTCCCCGTGCTCGAACAAGCGGCGCGCCAGCGTGTCGACGTCGTGGTGGCCGCGTCCGAGATCGACGAGAGCATGCTCGCGCTCCTCGTGCTCAACAAGCAGAGGAACACGCTGCGCGCGAGCGGCTTGGTGGCTGGGGCGGACGGCGCCGGGCTCGCCGCGCTGGCGCGCGCGATCGGCGTGAAAGCGGGCCTCGCCGGCGATCAGCTGGTCGTCGAGGCTCCCGGGACGGCACATACGCTGCTCGCGACGCCGCATGACACGATTTTGCTGCTCGATCCGCGCACGAACCCGACGGCCCCGCCGCTCGGCCTCGTGTTCATCGGCGGCCGGGACGCCCAGGAGATTCGCCTGAAGGTAGACGCGGCTCGGGCGCTGATCGCCGCGAGCGCTTAGCGCACGTTGCGCGCTTGCTCGGGCAACGTCGCCGGCGCCCAGAGCGTGTCGAACGGCGACCAGGCGATGGTCGCGAGCTCGACGTTGAACGGCCTTTCGTCGCTGGTGCGGAGCGTGAGCGTGTTCGGCGGATCACCGTAAAGGCCGACGAAGCTCAGCCACCGCAAGAATCGAGCATCGCCGAGCGAGCTCCCACCGCGCTCGACGTCCACGACGATCGGCCAGCTCGGGCCGTCCGAAAGGTCGACGCCGAAGACTCCGACGCTGCCGCGGTACGCGAGCAGCCGATCGATCGGCGCGCACAGAAACGCGTTCGGCGCGAAACAGATTCCGCCGATTCGGAGCTTTTGCCACTTGAGCTCGCCACACAGCTGCAACGGTTCGGCGTAAATCGCGACGACGTGGCGCGTCACCTCCGGACAGCGCAGGGAACCCGCGGCTTCCCTGCGCACGGCGTCGAACAGTTCGTCGATTTCCGCAAACTGCGGGACGTCGTCGTACTGCCGGTGCCCTCTGGGCGTTCCCGAGTCGAGTTGCCAGGCATCGAAGATGCGTCGCCCCGGATCGCCGATCCCGGCGAGGCGCCGCAGTCGATCGACGTGATGCGTGAGATCGGCGAAGCGTTTCGCCTCGAGACGCTGCAAGGCGCTCGCGATCGCACCGTCCACTCGCGCGGCTGCACTCAAACCGTCACCATCATGCGACCAAGTCTGTTAAAATGACGCCAGCGTAGCAAGCATGAGCATGCCCGTCGTCAAGGACACCGTGCTGACGGTGAGCGAGTCCGGCGGCGAGGGATTTCGCTTGCTGGTACGCCTCTATCTGCAGCGGACGCGCCGGGAGCCGGGAGTCTTACGGTGCGAGCTTTGGCAACGTACCGGGGGGCCCCCGGCGGAGTACGTGCTCCACGAGACTTTTCGCAGCGAGGAGGCCCGCGCGGCGCACGTGGTCACGGTCCACCATCGGCAGTTTGCGGAGGCCGTGATGGCCTCGCTCGTCGCGCCACCTCTGGTGGCCCACTTCTCCGTCCTGTCGCGCGAAGTGATGCCACCGCCATTGCCGGCGAGCCATGCGCGGCCTGCGTGGGAACGCTCGGGTCGCTTCTCCATCGACTGGTCCCCCGCCAAGGGCAGGACACAGCCTGGTTCTCCGGAGCATCCTCGATTGCGCGTCCTGCTCCAGCGCCTGGAGCTAGGTGCGGCGACGGAGACGCGTCCCTTGGCGGGCCGCGCGGACCCCTGTCTCGTCAGCGCGGCCTACTTGCTGGGCAGAGAAACGGCGGAGGTACTCGGTCGTTCGCTGATCCGGCTCGACCTCGCGGCAGACGCCCCCTGCGTGATCGAATCGCAGGAGGTGTTGATCGACGCGCGGCTGTTTTCCGAAAAGCCGGAGCTCACGATCGGTTTGCTGGTGATCGGGCTCGAGGAAAACGGCGGCCGCGACGTCCGGCGCGCTTACCAGTGCCTCGAGGTTCCCGAGGCGCTTCGGGTGTGGGCGCCCACTGCGTCGATGCCGGATCCGGTGACCCTCGCAGAGTTTGCCGAAAGCCGCGGGAGCGCCGCACTCAACGCGCAACCCGTCGAGTTGTTGCTCTCCGATCAGCAGCTCTCACAAGCGTTCGAGGACGACGCGTGGGTGGGAGCGGCCCTGCACGTCTTCACGATCAGCAGCGAGTCGAGCGAGGCGATCGCGCGATTTCACCTCGGGACGAAGCCCGACGCGAACGACTGGGTCGTATCGGCGCTCACGCAGGCGCGCCGCTGAGCGCTAGGCGCGGAAATCCTCGGCCAGGATTCGCGCGATGTTCCGCTCGGCGAGCGCCGTGATCGTCAGCGAGGGGTTCGCCCCCAGGGTTACCGGGATCAGCGATCCGTCGACGACGTAGAGCCCCGGGTAAGCCGTGATGCGGCCGTAGCCGTCGGTCGCCTGGTTCAGAGGGCAGCCACCGAGCGAGTGGTACGTGGACGTCGTGCCGAAGTCGGCATCGAAGAATTCGCTGCGGTAAGTCGATCCGCTCGCGGCGTTCATCTGGTCGTAGACGAAGCGCGCCGCCTGCACCGCAGGATCTTGCTGCGACGCCGACCACACGAGCTCGGCGGAGTCCGTTGCCGGGTCGTAGCGGAAATGCCCGGCTTCGCGGCTCTCCGTCATGCAAATCGCGAACGAGATGTGCGTCTCGAATCCCGCTGGAAAGGGGATGCTCATCGAGAAGAACGGCTTTCCTTCGTGGTCCACGGTGCGAATACCGGTAGCGGGCACCATGGAAATCTTGTCGCCCGTGAGAACGGCATCGCGCTGCGTGCGGCCCACGAAGATGTCGCTGTTCGGGCCCCACCCGGTTCCGATCGCGTCGTTCAGGTCGGGGAGGGCGCCCGTCTCGCGCGCCCGGAGCAAGAGCTCCGTGGTCCCGACGCTGCCACCACACAGGAACAGGCTTTTGCTGGTGAGCTGCTTCGTAGCGAGCACGTTACCGTCGACGTCGATCTCGTCGCAGGTGACGACGAAGCCGCCGTCCCCCGCTCTGTCGATGCGCCTGACCGGGTGTAGCGACAGGATGGTCAACAGGCCCGTGCCCATTGCCTCCGCGAGATAGGTCTTGTCGAGGCTCTTTTTGCCGTAGTTGTTGCCGAATCCAGCCTCGTTGTTGAGAGCCGACTTTGGCACCAGGTCGAGCGCCTCACGTTCCATGTACGCGTAGTCGTATCCGGACTCGAGGAAGAACGGCTCGATGCCGATGCTCCGCGCGTCCGCGTCCCCGACCCGCACGTATTGATACCAGGGCGTCGATTGAAAGAACGCTTCCGAGATCTTGCTCGTGCCGAGCATCGATTTCGCCAGCGGGTAGTACCGGTCGTACATCTCGTCCATGTCGACGCCGGGCAGCGTGCGGGCGAGCAATTCGCGCACTGGGGTGACGTACATCGCCATGTTCACGAGCGACCCGCCGCCCACCCCGCAACCGCCGTACACGTCCATGTTCGGATAGTGGTGTACTTGAAGCACGCCGGCCTTTTTCGGGACCGGGAAGGACGTCGGAAACCCCAGGAACTTTTTCACGACGGCCGCCGTCGTTTCCTGGAACCACATCGCTCGCTCATCGGGGCTCACGTTGCTGCAGAAGATCAGACCGTCGGCCCCCGGCGTGTCCCAGAGGCGCCCCTTCTCGATCAGCGTCACGCGGAAGCCCTTTTCGGTGAGCCGCAACGCAGTGACGGCCGCGCCATACCCCGACCCGACGATGATCACCGGCAAGTGACCGCCCGGCCCCGAACCGTCCGGCGATTTTTCGTCCGAGGAGCACGCCGCGAGCGTCGCCCCCAGCATGCCCACGCGCGGAAGTAGTGTCCGGAGCCCCAGCGCCGCCGACGCTTCCAGCAGCCGGCGGCCAAACTCTCTTCGATGCATTGGGCGCGAGAATAGGACGGCGAAACCTCATCCTTCTATAGTGATTTCGCCGGTTGGCGCTGCTTCCCCCCCATAGCAGACCGCGTGGATTCAGACCGTTACCCGTCGGTTACCATTGGTTCCTCGCGCAGATCGATCGCGAAGCGCTCCGCGATCGCGCGACAGTGCGCCGCCACGTTGCTCATTCCGATTCGAGTCGATAGAAAGGCCGTGCTGCGTAGGAGGAGGGCCGCGCGTCGATGAGCGCTGCATCCCCCCTTGGCCAGGAGCACGCGGGCCTGGGTGAACGAGCACAAGGCGGAGAATGACGGAGATCCCATCCGTTCGGCGCGCGCGACCGCGTCACTCAGATGCTCGAGCGCGAGATCGAGGTCGCCCATCCGCGCCGCGAGCACACCCAGGTGGCGTGAGACCGGCCCGTGCGTGGCGATTCCCAGGTGCACGAAGCCGTGGTGGCGAGCGTAAGGAACGAGCTTTTCGTACACCTTGCTTGCCATGCGATCGTCGCCGATCCGCCCGCAGAGGTCGGCGAGCGGGCAAAGCGCGCTCAGCAGGAACGGCGCGTCGCGCGTCTCGTCGCCGAGCTCGCACAAAAGGCGCGCCAGCGCGCGGCGAGCCGGCAGTTCGCGGCCGAGATCGAGATCGATGCCCGCTAGCACGGCGCGCCACCCCCCGAGGCAGGGATATCGCGCCGAAACGTCGCGAACCAGAGCCTCCGCCTCGCGAACGCGTCCGCTCAGCCAGTAAAGGCTCCAAACCTGGGTCACGTACGTGTGGTAGGCGCTTTCGGCGTTCAGGCGTTTGCCGAGCGCGAAGGCTTGAAGGGCCTCTGATTCGGCGTGCGCCAGCGCCCCGTCGACCATCGAGCGCATCGACCGGATGCAGACCGCATGCCACTTGAAGAACGGCTCACGAACCCGCTCGACGACCGCCTCGATCGTCGCGAGCGCTGCGTCGACGATGCCCATATCGCCCGTCTCCACCCCGACTCCGATCTGCGCCGTCGAGGCGCGAAGGAGCGAGCTCGCCCCTCCGTGCTTCTCGGCCAGGCCCGAGAGCTCATCGGCAATTTCGATCCGGCTCGCCAGGTCGTCCGGCTCGGACAGCGCCAGATGACACGCATCGAGCGCTTGCGCCCGCAGCGCGGGTTCCTCGAGCAACCGGGCTCCGGCAAGCGCTTCTCGCGCGAAGCGAGCACGCTCCGTGGGCTCCCCCGAGTAGCACAGCGCCTTCGCGAGCAATGCGGTAACGAGGGGTCGCCGCGGATCGTCTTCCGAAATGAAGCTCAGCGTCTGTCGCAGCAGATCGATCCGTACCCGATCGACTGTGCCGGTTTCGGGATTCGCTGACAGCAAGACCACCACCTCCACCATGGCCTCGACATTGCCTAGCTCCTTCGCGAGCATGAAAGCTTCGAGCAGAACCGCCCGCGCGGCTTCGTTGCACAGGGCGTGAGTCAGCGCCTGACCCTTTGCCAGCAACAGTGGCAGCCGCCGCGCCGGATCGGGCGCCGCGAGCTCGAGCAAGTGCAGCGCGCGGTCCAGATGGATTACTGCCTCCTCGTGGGCGAGCCGCGAGGCCGCCGCCCGCGCCGCCTGCTCTGCGTAGTCGAGAGCCAGTCCTTCGTCCTCGGGCGCCGCCTGATAGAAATGGTGTGCCGCCTCGGTCAGCGCCTCGTCGTCGAGCTCGGCTCGCCACTCCTCGATCGCGATCCCGGCACACGCATGCAGGCGGCGCCGTTCCGGTTCCGCAGTCCTTGCGTAGAGCACGTCGCGAACCAGCGCATGAGTGAATCGGAAATGGTCGCCGTCAGGCAACGAATGGACGATGCCGGCGTCGATCGCTTCGCGCAGCAATGCTCGAGCATCCGCCAGAGTGCCTTCGGTGAGCCGAACCAGCATGGCGAGCGAAAACCCGCCTCCCAGCACCGAAGCCGCCTGGAGCAAGCCACGGCAGGCCACGGACACGATCTCCAGATGCCGCTCGCTCGCCTCGTACAAGCCGGCGCTCGTGGTCGCGTCCGTGAGCTCCTTCCAGCCCTCTGCTTCGGGCGCTTCCCCGGCTTCTCCCGGCCTGTGCCGAGCGCGAAACCGTAACAGCAGCTGACGGCAGAACAGCGGATTGCCGGCCGTCCGCTCGTGCAGCGCATCGCTGACGGCCGAAGGCACGCCGGGCCCCACGAAGGCTTCCAGGTAGCGCGCCACCTCGTCCCGTTGCCATCCGGGCAGCTCGATCACTTTCGCCGACTGCCGGCTCGTGATCTTGCGGACCAGCTCTGCGGTTCCCTCGCGGGCGCCGATCCCGCGTCGAAGCGTGCTCAGCAGAAGAAGCCCAGGGCACGAAGGCTGCTGAGCGACGAAATCGAGAAGCTTCAGCGTATCCCGATCACCCCGCTGCAAATCCTCGAAGACCAGCACGACCGGCCGGCGTTCCGCCGCGCGTCGCAGCAACGTCGCCATCGCGTCGAACGCTCGAAAACGCGCCGCGGCGGCCTCGATCGCCGGCGCCGGCAGGATCTCGGGAAGCATGACCCGCAACTCGGGAATCGTTTGAGCCAGATCCGCCGCCTGGTTGTCGAGCAGCGCGCGCGTCTCCGAAGCCCCGCGGCAACGCACGCATTCCCGCAGCACCTGGATCCACGGCCAAAAAGGCGGAGCCCCGGCCTCCTCCAGGCAGCGCCCCATCCAAACCTCAGCGCCCTCTCGGCCGGCCAGAGCCCCGAATTCTTGGACCGTCCGGCTCTTTCCGATGCCGGGCTCCCCGCTCAAAATCACGTGCTCATCGGACACCCCGCGCGCCTGCCGGAGGCTCGCATCGAGCAGCTCCAGGATCCACTCCCGCCCCACGAACGGCTCCTGAAACGACTCGACCGGCGCCGCAGCCAAAAGCCGCGTCTCACTCACGGCTCGCGTCTCAGCGCCGTTCTGCGGCGCGACCTCGACGGCCCCGACGAAACGATACCCCACCCCGCGAATGCTCCGGATGCTGCACTCGCTTCCGGCGTCCTCTCCGAGCGCCCGCCGCGCGCCGAATATGGCCCGCTTCACGCTGCCCGGGGTAACGGTTTCCTCGGGCCAGACTCGCTCGAGCAGCTCGGCAATCGGAACCGTGCGCTCGCGATGCTCGGCCAGATAGGCCAAGAGCCGCAGCACCTTGGGTTGAACCCTCAGCACCTCCCCATTGCGTCGGAACTCGAACCGCTCTGTATCGAGCTCCACCCGGGACGATAGGAGCCGGAAGACCACTCGCCGCCTCTACGAGGCACGGCACGAAACGGATCAGCGTATCGAATTTATCACACGATTCTCAATGCTTAGGGTGCCGGGGGCGCCGTCAAGAACGGCTCGAAGCGAACCCGGGGAAGCCCGGGCACGATCGTGTCGTCGATCGTCGCGTCGATCTGGGCCGTGTTAGTGAACCCCCAGAAGTTGTTGGTCGCGTCGATCGTCAGGGTCGAACCACCGTTGTAACGCCGATCCACCGTCAGGTTGAGCTCGCGGTTGTCGCGAATCTCGTTGTTGGTGATGACCGGCAGGTTGACCGCCGGCGGATCGCGCCGGCCGACGATCACGCCGATCTTGTTGCCCACGAAGCGATTCTTGTGCACTTCGGCAATCCCGATGCGATGCGTGACGAAGCCGGAGTCGCACGCCGAAACGTCGTTTTGCAGGACCGTTGCTGGACCGCCGCGCAGGAAGATGCCCTCGAGCGCCACATTTCGGATCCGGTTCCTCTGAACCGTGACGGCTCGCGTCAGGTCCTCCATGCGGATCCCGCTGATGCCGGCGCCGTCCACGGTGGAATCGCTCACTTCGCCGGTCGCGGCGCCCACGAACACCACTCCGGAGCCGCTACTGCCCAGGATCCGGCTCATCGTCACGGTTGCGGTGGTGTTGCCGATCCGGATGCCGGTCTCCGCGCCGACAATCTCGGCGTTGTTGATCGTGTGCGACGGGCTGCCGTTGAGCAACGAGATGCCTCGCCACGAGCCGGGGCCGACGTTCGTCGAAGCAAACCGGGTCGGATCGGGCGGGAGCAGCGGTGACGCAAAGACCGGCACCACGAACAGCATGCCCGCAACGTCGAGCCCGTTCCCCGGTTTGAACAGCAGTTCCGCGCCGCTGGCTACGAACAGGCTGGCACCCTGTTGCACCACCAGATTGGCGGGAAATCGCATCTTTCGCGGCGGCAGCGCGACGGGGCCCGTGACCGCGATCGTCGCGTTCGCGACCCTGGGATCGGTGAAAAGCGCAATCTCGGTCAAATTGTCGAGGCCGTCGATGTCGGGGTCTTCCGCTCCGTCGGCGATGCCGTTGCCGTCCGTGTCGGCGCGGTTGGGATCGAGCCCGAGCGTCGTCTCGGTCAGAATCAGGAGTCCGTCGCCATCGCGATCGGCACACGAGCCGCCCTGGGATGGATTGGACGCGAACGGACAGTCATCGAGCTTGTCGGGGAAGTGGTCACCGTCCGAGTCGGGTGCGCGGTGCGGCGAGTTCGCGGCGCACGCGCGTGGATTCATGGCGGCCAGGCGGGCGGGGTCCTTCAGGATTTCGAGCAAGGCGGCGTTGCAGGCCGAAGGAAAGTCCAGCGTGGCGCAGCGTGCGCAGAGCGCCGGGTTCTGCCCGCAGGCGGCCGAAGGCCCACCGAGCACGGGGGTCAGCGGGATGAACGCTTTCAGATCCGAAACGTCCGTCGCCGTGACCGCTCGGACGACGCCGTCGCCGTTGCCGTCGAGGCACTGGCAGGCATCGCCGACGCCGTCGGCGACCGTGGTTCCGATGCCGCCGCGATCGAGCTGATCCGGGTTGAACGCGAACGGGCAGTTGTCGTTGCACCCGGTGCGCTGGCCGTTGCCACACACCGTGGCGAATCCGGAAGCAGGTATCCCATCGCCATCGACGTCGCCGGGCGTGGAGCAGGCGTCGCCGCGACCGTCGGCATTCGAGTCGTTCTGATCCGGGTTATTCGTACCCCGGCAGTTGTCGCGCGGTTCGGCGAATTCATCGCCGTCTTGATCGACGGCACGCGGATCTCCTGCGGGCAAGCCGTCGGCGACCGAGTTGCACAGGTCGCCGATGCCGTCGAAGTCGGTATCCTTGGCGTCGGGGGGCGAAGGCTTGTCCGGACACACGTCGCGGTCGTTCTCGACCTCGTCACCGTCGGGATCGATGGCGTCGTTGCACGCATCGCCGCGCCCGTCGCGGGTCAGGTCGTACTGATTGGGGTCGAACACGCCCTGGCAAACGTCGCGATCGTCGCGAATTTCGTCGCCGTCTCGGTCCAGGTCGCTGTTGCACGCATCCCCGACGCCGTCGCCATCGGTGTCGAGCTGGAGTGGGTCCGGGGCGTTCGGGCAAACGTCGCACACGTCGCCGTGGCCGTCGCCGTCGCTGTCGAGCTGCGCCACGCCGGGGTTCGACTTGTAGTTGCAGGTGTCCACGTCGCAGTCCACGCCGTCGCCGTCGAAGTCGCAGCTGCCGTCGGAGAAACCGATCGAGCTCCGGTAGCGCGTCATGTTCACGAAGATCGGAGCGCTCGTGAGCACGGCGCCGCGGCAGACTTGCGAGCCGTTGAGGCAGCGCACGCGCACGTGATACGGCCCATCACCGAGGGCCAGCGCATCGGCTCGAAGCGTACATTTCTCGAGGCCGGTCGCCGGATCCTTGTTGCAGGTGCAGTTCGCGTCCGTGCTGCCACGAGTGCAAGATCGCACGACTTGATTGGTATTCGCGCTGGTGCTCCGCACGAGCTCGAGCACGTCGTAAGTGATGCCCAGCTGGGCCTGGCGCGGATCGCCGGTCGCGAACACGCGCACCGCGAGCTGACCGTCCGTCGAATCGACCACGCCGCCCATCGGCACCGCGCCCGCGCCACTGGCGTTGTCGCTGAGTTCGAACTTGAGCTCGGGCCGGAATGCCGCCGCGAAGTAGCACCGCCGCTGCCGCATCGAGTCGGTCAGGTCTGAACTGGTGAGACGCGGTACCCAGCACACCGTTGCACCATCGCTGACGGCCTGGCGGTTTCTGTAGGCCGTGTTTGGACACGGGTCTGGAGTGTGATGTTCGTCGCTGCCCACCGCGGGAAAGAGCCGAAAACCTTTGGCCAAAAATTGGTGGTACAGCCCTGCGAAACTGAGCACGACCCCGTCGTTGAGCCGGGCCTTGCCGCTCGAATACTCGATGCCCTGGACGAAGCGATCGGAGAAGCCGCCGCGGTGCGCGGCGTCGAGCGGGACCACGTCGATGCCGCCCGGATGGGCCTGGATGATCACGCCCTTTTGCCGGGTCACCCACTGGTAGAGATCCGCCTCGTCGGCGAGTGTCCCCAGAACCGGCCCCGCCGCCGTCGCTGCCGCTCCCGGCAAGAGCACGATCTTGTGCCCGCCGCCCTGCGGCCTGCCGATATCGCAGGTGCCGTCCGGCCGCTGGCAGAACGAATCACCGGCGCAATTGTTGGCCTGTACGCACGTCCCCACCGTGTACTCTCGCCCGACAATCGCGACGAACGTCGATGTGGTGCGCGCCGTGGCCGCCGACGACAGCGAGAGCGCCCAGTTGAACGGCGGAAATACCGCTCCCCCGGTCGCGTAGTTCGGGTAGCCGAGCGGACTGAGCAGAGGCAGCACGCCGATCGTCGGCGGCGGAAGCTTGCTCGCTGGATTGATCCAGTACCGATAGCCGGATTCGGTCGGCGACAGCGGAAAGTTGTTCGTTCCGTCGCCCTGCGACGCAATGGCGTGCGGCGAAATGTTGAGCCAGTCGTATCCACCGTTCTTGCCGGCGTCGAAGAGTGCGACGGACAGCGCGGATTCGTGCGTACCCGAACACAACTGCGTGGAGTTCGTCGCCCTGGCCTGATTCGCGAGCCCGTCCGGGTTCACGGTGTGGACGTGCGAATCACCCGCGGCGGGGATCAGCCCGTTGTAGGTCCCGAAGCCCGCCGTTTCGGGCCCGGAGAGCAGCCCTTGCGCGGTCGTCTCGGCGACCTCCGGCGCTGTTGAACCAGTCCCACCTCCCTGGTCCGGCGGATCCATCGCATCCCCGGCGCAGCCCGAGGCTATGGTCGCGGTTGCAATCGAAACACCGAGACATGCCCTCGCAACCCAGTTGTGCACAGGTGGTACTCCTCCCGCAGCGCTTACTCTTACGGGGCGAGTTGGTGCTCGGATCGACCGGCCCTGCAGTGATAACCGTGGGTAACCGTCCGGTAACCCGGTGACCCGGGGTCGTATGCGACGCGGCAGGCGGGGTTGTCACGAAGTAGCCTATGTCACGAACGCGCGATGTGCTCGACGACGTGTGCCGCGTCGGCGCCGACGCCGGCAATCACCGATGACGGCTCGGAGTGTAGCCACGGCAAGCCGACGGCATAGAGCCCCGGCTGCTCGGTGACTCCGCGCACGTGCCTTGGATAGCCCCATTCGTCGAAGATCGGGAGCTCTACCCAAGAGAAGTCCAGCTCGTAGCCCGTGGCCCACAGCACGCTGTGCACACCGGCTTCGTGAAGGTCTAGCTCCGTACTCGTTGGCGGTGTGAAATCGTCGGGCGGAGGGCGATCGTCTGGCGGCGCGTCGATGCCTGCCGCCGCGATGTAAGCGTCGAATAGGGGCGCGAACATTGTATAAAACATCGTATCGGCGAAGGCGAGACGCTCGGCCAAGTCGGCGCTGAACTGCACATGGG
>Ga0111538_10001616_pt1 | contig 31670 bp, 19 predicted proteins | sample SoiMethybrSBSTD1_FD_79669 | JGI IMG/M metagenome (GOLD analysis project Ga0111538, IMG submission 79669) | Bulk soil microbial communities from a Populus tree surrounding site in Tennessee, USA - Soil MetaG P. TD hybrid SBSTD1 (version 2)... | ecosystem: Environmental > Terrestrial > Soil >... | reverse complement strand
GTTTCCCCAGACGATCGCGTTGGCCCAGACGCCGGGGTCGTCCCAGACGACGTTGTTGCCCCAGACGATCGCATTGCCCCACACGAGTGCGTTGCCCCACACGAGTGCGTTGCCCCAGACGATCGCCTGTGACCACGCCGGGTGGTTGAACTGCACCGTGTTGCCCCAGACGATCGCATTGCCCCACACGATCGCCTGCGCCCAGGGATAGGTGATCCCGCCGATCGTTGTTTGACCCGACGGGGATTCGCGCAGCCACGAGGTGCCGGACGGAGCGGCCAGATCGATCAGGCCCGCCATCTCGATCGCTGCGGTCGCATTCAGTGCGCCGCTGCCCTGCGTGAGCACGTCGTACCCCGGAATGGCCAGCGCCGTGTACTGAAGCAGCGCCTTGACGGTATTCGGCGTCAGATATTCCTTCGAAATCTCGTACTGCCGTTCGAGCATCAGCGCGATGGTGCCCGAGGTCACCGCGGCAGCCATGCTCGTCCCGCTGAGGCGGAAGTATTTCGCCTTGCCGTCCTTGTCGAGCACGCGCCGCTGCGGATAGTCGCGGAAGAGCGAGCTCTCCGGCGCCGCCGGTGCGACGATCGCGTGGCCCGGCGCGACGAGATCGGGCTTGGCCAACCCGTCGTACCACGTCGGCCCGCGCGAGGAGTAGTCCGGGATGGTGTCGTCTTCCCGGCTGATCGTGTTGTGGGTGTCGTAGGCGCCGACCGTGATAGCGGACGGCGCATTGCCAGGCGAGGTAACGCCTGCGTAGCCGACCGCGCCGGTCTCGGGGTTCCGTCCGTAGTTGCCCGCCGACGTCACGACGATCAGGCCTTCGCGACTGGCGGCTTCGACCGCGAGCACCAGCGGGTCGCTAGCGGCCGGCTCGAGCACCGGGTGGCCCAGCGAGAGGTTGATGATCTGAATCTTCAGCTCGTGCTTGTGCGCCGTGATGAATTCCAGCGCCTTGATGACGGCGCTCGTATAACCGACTCCGGCCGCGTCGAGCACTTTGAAGCTGTAGATCCGGGCCTTCGGGGCGATGCCCCGGTAGTAGGCGAGCTCGCGCTCTTTCTTTGAATTGCCACGGACCTTGACGGGCGATCGCTTGCCCGTGCCAATCACGACGCCGGACACGTGCGTGCCGTGGCCATAATCGTCGAGCAGGTGGTCCTCGTCCTCGTCGATGAAGTTCCAGAACTTCTTCGTCCGGCCGCCGTCGAAATCGTCCTGATTGTCGAGTCCCGAGTCGACGACCGCGATGCCGACATGGTCGCCGGCCTGCTCGGTGTCAGCCGTGCCGATGATTTCGAGGAGCGTGTCAGTCGCGGCGGCCGAGTCGGTGGCGTGCCCGAAGCTCCGGACCGGCGCGTCGGACGAAATGCTCTCGACGTCCTGATCGGAGGCGAGGGCAGCAAGGTCTGCGGCGTCGAGCTCCGCGGTGAACGCACCCACAGACGGCAGATCGATCTTGGCGTCCCTTTCCGTCTTGCCAAGCCGTTCCTTGACGCCCTCCATCTTGCCGGGACGCGAGCGAACGATCACCCGTGCCTTGCCGCCGTCGCGCAGGGTGCGCTGCAACTCGCGATCGAGCTTCGACTCGAGCTTGCTCTTCTTGTCGGGGCCCTTGCCGGCGAGCGGCTGTGCCACCACGCCAAACCACCCGACAAGGGTTGCGAGCAGCAACGGCGTGAACGAGTGCCGACCGAACCATGTCCGAACGGAGCCGATGAACGGGGAGCTGACCACGCCTGATGCCCTCCTGTACGCCTCGCAGCTGGCGACGGAGCGCATACTCAGCAACAGCCGTTCCCATCAGCTGAACTACGAAAAACAACGCATTTCCGGCACTTTGCAGCCTGCCCGTTGCGCCGTCATGTCGCGATCCGGGACAACGGAATCTGCGTGGGGATGTTTAAGTACCTCTGTATCTGTCAGTTGGAGCGTGGTGGTGCGAATCGGATCAACGCTGTGCCGAAACGGAACGCACAGAAGCAGGCGGACCTGGCGAGGGCGCGTGCTCTGCGGCCGGTTCGCTTTGACGGATGGTAGCGGCCAGCTTCGGCTGCAGCACGATGAGCGCGTCCACCACTCGCGGGTCGTACATCGTTCCCCGGCGCGCCCGCAGAATCGCGAATGCTTCGGCGGTCGACAGGGCGCCGCGATAGGGACGCTCCGACGTCACTGCATCGAAGCAATCGACGACCGTGAGAATCCGGGCGGCGAGCGGGATCTCCTCGCCGTGTAGTCCTGCCGGATAGCCGGTCCCGTCCCAGTTCTCGTGATGGCACTTCACGATCGGCACAACCGGGAACGGAAACTCGATGCCCGAGAGGATCTCGGTCCCGATCGCGACGTGGCTCTTCATCACCTCGTATTCCTCGGTCGTCAGCTTGCCTGGCTTGTTGAGGATGTGTTCGGGAATGCCAATCTTGCCAACGTCGTGAAGAAGCGCCGCGGCTTCGAGCGCGCGGAGGGTGGGCTCGTCGACGATGCCAAACGCACGGGCCAGCGCCGCGCAGTAGGCCTGGACGCGTCTGGTATGGCCGGCGGTCACGTGATCCTTCGCATCGACGGCCGTCGCGAAGGCCTCCACCGTGGCGTGGTACATCCGCTTCATCTCGAGCAGGTGCCGGAGCTCAGCCTCGACGCGTGCGAGCGAGCTGCGAAGGGTGTGATAGATGAGAAGGGGAATGGGTAGTACGGCAACGAGCGCGGCGATCCCCCATCGATCCGAGTAGAGTGCGGCCAGCACCGCGACGTAGCCGCCGGCCGCGGGACCCGTCCACAGCTTGGCGAAATGATCTCGCCACACGCGCCAGATCGACTGGCGCTCATGAAGGGCGACCGCCGTTGCAATGAAGCCGCTGCCCAGGACGAACGAAATGGCGACCGCCGCCGCGGCGGCGAGGAATGCCGAGGTCACGCCGGTGGCGTGAACCGGCAAAGGCAGCGCGGCCATCCGGAATACGAGCGTGCCCGCGCACCACATTGCCAGCGACGGCGCCGCCGTATTGAAGATTCCTCGGCCCGTCACTTTCACCCGCATCGAAATCGCAAGGGTGTCGAGCGCGACAGTGACCGTAGCCGCCTCCGGCCCGTAGAGGAACAAGGCGACGAAACTGAAGGTGTCGCCGATCGAAAAACTGGCTTCGACCGATCGCATCCGGAGCACTGTGAGGCCGCTCAGAATCGCCGCCCCCGCGGGGATCAGCCACCCGAGGCTGATGGGCGACTTCACCAGGCTGATCAGGGAAAGAACGATGCAGGCCGTTCCAAGGACCTTTACGCCCCAGAGGTATGCGGCCGGCCTGTTCATGTGAGCAGTAGAGTACAACCGATTGCAGCGGTGGTCTGAATCCCGATCGGGATCCGAGGTCCGGGATCGCTTTCTGGAACGGCCGGCTCTCGGACCCCATCGCCGATCCCGACCAGCATCTAGCCCTGCCTCCCAACTCCTGGCAACTCAGCGGTTTGCTGCCGGCGCGCGGCCCCGGTTTTGCTGTGCTCCTTCGCCTTGCGGGACCGCGACTTCACCGTATTCCGCAATCGTCGATCGATTGACTCGATCGGCGCCCGGGTCGAGGGAGGTCTCCATGCTTCATTCATCACCGCGACCGGTGTGGCTGATGACTGTGTCCCTTGTCTGGCTCGTCACCGCCGCACCCGCCTACGCACAGGTCTCAACCGCGACAATTCAAGGAACCGTCACCGATGCGAGCGGCGTGCTGCCCGGCGCCACCGTGACCGCACGCGAGGTGACGAGCGGTTTCACCCACGAGGCCACGTCCGAGGGGGATGGCAGCTTCACGCTCGCCGGCCTCCGCCCCGGCCGCTATGAGATCAAGGTTGCCGTTTCCCAATACAAGCCTGAAGCGAAAACAGTCGAAGTGCTGGTCGGGCAGACGGTAACTCTCAACTTCCGCATCAACCCTGACGTGGTCGTCACCGAATCGGTCACCGTCGTCGGGGACACCCGGCTGGTCGATACCCGCACGTCGGAGATCACGACCAACGTCACGCAGGAGCAGATGCGCTACCTGCCGCAGAACAGCCGCAACTTCCTGAACTTCGCTGCCCTCGCTCCGGGCGTCCGGGTCTCGGACAACGAGTTCCGCAAGGAGTTCTCGGCCGGGGCGCTGCCATCGCAGAACGTGAACGTCTTCATCGACGGGGTCAGCTTCAAGAACGACGTCATCGACGGCGGTGTCATGGGCCAGGATGCGAGCCGCGGCAATCCCTTCCCGCAGAACGCGGTCCAGGAATTTCAGGTTCTGACCCAGAACTTCAAGGCCGAGTACGAGAAGGCGGCCAGCTCGATCATCACGGCCGTGACCAAGAGTGGCGGCAACCGCTACTCCGGCGAGATATTCAATTTCTACCAGGACAAGCACCTGGTCGATAACGAAGCCATCGTCAGCGACGCCAACGGCATCTTCGTAAAAGGGGAGACTGCGAAACCGACCTACGAGCGATGGCAGTGGGGCGCGGCGCTGGGTGGGCCGATTATCCAGGACCGCGCGCAGTTCTTCGGCTCGTATGAAGAGAACCGGCAGGATCGTGCCGGCAACGTGCTCGTCGGCACAGTGTCGACGGCCCCACCGGCTCTCGTCCAGCGGCTGCGGACGTTCGAAGGCACGTTCACCAGCCCATTTCGAGAGAAGCTCCTGTTTGGCAAGGTGTCCTTCCAGCCGGCGCCGGGCCAGCAGGCCGAGATCACCTACAACTGGCGGAACGAGTCGGACATCCGCGGCTTCGGGGGGCAGGGTGGAAGCAACAGCTTTCAGACTGCCGAGAACGTGCACAACCGCGTGGATTCAGTCCAGGGGAAATGGCAGTTGGGGAAAGCCGGATTCCTGAACGAGGCGTACGTGTCGTATCAGCGCTATCGGTGGAATCCCAAGCCGGAGAACGCGGACATCATCGGAGAGAACTTTTCGGGCCTGCTCCGGATCGGCGGCCGCGACACCGAACAGTTCATGGTCCAGCAGCGGGTGTCGGTGCGGGACGACTTCTCGCAGTTCCTGAAGTGGTACGGCAGCCATACGACGAAGCTCGGCGGCATTGTCAGCTTCGCGGATTACGACTTCAGCAAGCAAATCAACGGCAATCCGCTGTTCACCTATCGGGGTGACATCAGCTGGGACTTTCCGGCGAGTGCCGCCTTCGGATCCGGCAACCCTGACATGAACGCGAACAACTACCAGTTCGGGCTGTTTGCGCAGGACGACTGGGCGATCGGTCCGAGGCTCACGCTCAACCTGGGCCTGAGGTGGGACTACGAGTCGGACATGCTGAACAACGACTACGTGACCCCTGACAACGTGCGGGCGGCGACGGCTCCGTTCGTCGACACCGCGCGCTACTTCACCGATGGCGACGATCGTCCGCCATTCTATGCGTCGTGGCAGCCACGTCTCGGGTTTTCGTACGACATCACCGGCCGGGGCCAGACCGTCGCCTTCGGTGGATGGGGACGGTACTACGATCGCGTTCTCTACAACTCGACCCTCGATGAGCGCTCCCGATTGCAGTGGGCGACGCGCACGTTCCAGTTCTCACGGGACGGCGGCATTCGAGACGGGGTTCAGACGATCGTCTGGGATCCGTCTTATCTGAGCGTTGCAGGTCTCGAAGGGATCATCGCGCAGGGACGCGCCCCGAGCCCCGAGGTGTTCCTCATCGCGAACGACACCAAGCCGCCTTTCTCCGACCAGTGGTCGCTCGGCGCTCGCCACACCTTCAAGGGGATCGTCACGTCGGTGACATACACCGGGACGCGAAGCAAGAACCTGTTCACGTTCATCCGTGGCAACCGCCGCCCCGACGGCACCTGCTGCCTGACGGTTCCTGGATTCGTGAACATCATCGTGTCCGATCAGGAAGGCCGGAAAGCGTGGTTCGACGGTTTGTACGTGCAGGTCGATAAGCCCTACAGCGGTAGTGGAAAGGCGAAATACGGGTATAGCGTCACCTACACGCTCGGGACGGCGGAACAGACCGGCGGCGATCTGTTCAGCCTGGATTTCCCCCGGGTGTCCGACTATCCGCGCTACCCGACCGGCACTGACGAACGTAACCGGTTGGTGATGACGGGCATCTTCGGCCTGCCGTACGGCTTCATCGCCAGCACCTTCATCACCCTGGGTTCGGGGACGCCCTACACGATCGACGACCAGTCGCTCGGCGGCGGCCCGAACGAGCGGCGCCTGCTGCGCAACGGCGGTCGCCCCGAACAGTTTGCGTTCATTTTCCCGGACGCGTGGGCGTATCGAAGCGTAGATCTGCAACTGGAGAAAGGCTTCCACTTCGGCGGTGCGCAGGTGGTCTCGGTGATCTTCCAGGGATTCAACATCTTCAGCTTCGACAACTTCTCCGGCTACCAGGGATTCATCCCGACGCTGCCGTCAACCAACCCGAACTTCGGCCGGCCGAGCAGCCTGATTGATCCGGGTGCGAGGTTGCAATTTGGGGTGAGGTATGGGTTCTGACTGGTGAGCGCGTTCTGTAGGGCCGGGGCTTCAGCCCCGGCCGTCGTCATCGCGTTCCTCACGACGGTCGCGTGCGCGAGCAGCCCGCCCGCTGTTGCGCAGGCGCCGGCTCCCGCTCAGCGCCCCACGCTCACCGCGGCGGACGATGCGCTGCTCGAGGATCTGTCGAAGCGATCGTTCATGTTCTTCTGGGAGCAGGCGGATCCGGTCACGGGGATCGTGCGCGACCGGTCCCGCACCGATGGCTCGCCGGTTCCCACGAACGCCCGTGACGTCGGCAGCATTGCGTCGGTCGGCTTTGGATTGAGCGGACTCTGCATCGCGGCTGCGCGCGGGTGGGTGCCTCGCCCGGCGGCCGTGGATCGCGCGCGGACGACGCTGCGGTTCTTCGCCGAACGGATGGAGCACGAGCGCGGGTGGTTCTTTCACTTCGTGAACCTGAGGACCGGCGCCCGCGAGTGGCAGAGCGAGCTGTCGTCGATCGACTCGGCGCTGCTCGTGGCCGGCGCGCTGACCGTGCGCCAATGCTTCACGGAGGACGCCGATGTCCGGCGGCTTGGCGAGGCACTCTTCAGACGAGTGGACTTCGCCTGGATGCTGGCCGGCGATCCGCACCTCCTGGCGATGGGTTGGAAGCCGGAGTCCGGGTTTCTCCAGTCACGCTGGGATCACTACTGCGAGCTGATGATCCTGTATCTGCTGGCGATCGGTTCGCCGACGCACCCGATCCCTCCCGAGTCCTGGCGCGCCTGGCGGCGTCCGACCGTCACCTTCGAGACCTTCTCGTATGTCGGTGGACCGCCGCCGCTCTTCGTGCACCAGTACGCGCACGCCTGGGTCGATTTTCGCGGCTGGCGAGAGCGGGACGCGCCGGCCATCGACTGGTTCGAGAACTCGGTCGTGGCTACCCGTGCGCACCGGGCATTCTGCCTGAGCCTGGCGAAGGAGTTCCCGACCTACACCGGCACGATGTGGGGGATCACCGCGTCAGACAGCCGGAAGGGATACGTCGCATGGGGCGGGCCGCCACGTGAAGGACCCATCGACGGCAGCGTCGTGCCGAGCGCCGCGGCCGGGTCGCTCATGTTCGCGCCGGACATCACGCTGCCAGTCGTACGCGAGATGCGCGAACGATTCGGCGCTCGGATCTACGGACGGTACGGCTTTGCCGATGCGTTTCACCCGGGCGACGGCTGGGTGAATCCGGACGTGATCGGGATTGACGTCGGCATCACGCTCTTGAGCGCCGAGAACCTTCGCACGGGACGGGTCTGGCAGTGGTTCATGCAGAACGCGGAGATTCCGGCGGCGATGGAGCGGGCGGGGTTGAGGAGAGGCTCTGGGGGTCATTGAGATAAGCCGCGAGGAGACAATTGAGTTCACGGATCTCGAAACGGAGCAACGAAGCTACCGGAGTAAACGGATCCCTTGTTCGAGCGATTCTCCAATTCGACGCGGGCGCGCGCGCGAGGGTGGACGGGATCTCCGCGAGATCCCGTCCACCCTCCAGCCGGCCGGGCCGGCCGGCGCCGCGTCGAATTCCGAGTCAGTTGATCGCGGGGGATCCGTTCCCTCCGGTAGCTTCGTTGCTCCGTTTTGAAATCCGTGAACTTTCTGGTCCTCTTCACCTCCAAAGCTCCATGGGCTCCGCACTGCGACGACGTGAGACACTGCCAACGATGCTGACTCGCCTTGAGCTCTGCTTCGTTTCCTGCATGATCGCAACCGGTGTGGCCGCGAGCGGACGGCAGCCCGCGGTTACAGCGCAGCCCGAAGCCATCCGCGCCGCGTTCCTCAAACTGATTGACCGCCCGCGCGTGGCCCTCGAGCCGACGCTCCGGTCACGGCCCGAGTCGGGCGGCCTTGTCGCGGAAGAGATCTCTTTCGCCACCGAAGCAGGGCAACGTGTGCCGACGTTGTTGATCAAGCGGTCCGGGCCATCCCGACAGCCGGCCGTCATCGTGTTGCACGGCACCGGGGGATCGAAAGAAGGCATGGCGGGGAGGCTGCGTGACCTCGCTGCGAAAGGATTCGTCGCCGTCGCGATCGACGGCCGGTACCACGGCGAGCGTGCCGGCGCGTCGTCGGAAGGCATGTCTCCGTACCTCGCCGCGATCCTTCGAACCTATCGCACGGGTCGCGAGCATCCATTCCTCTACGACACGGTCTGGGACGTGATGCGCCTGATCGACTACCTGGAAACCAGGCCGGACGTCGATCGTGCCCGAATTGCGCTCACCGGGATCTCGAAGGGCGGCATGGAGACCTATCTCGCGGCGGCGGTCGATCCGCGAATTGCGGTGGCCGTTCCGATGATCGGCGTGCAGAGCTTCCGCTGGGCACTCGATCATGGCGCCTGGGATTCGCGGGCGTGGACGCTCCGGGAAGCGGTCGACGCAGCGGCAAAGGATGCAGGTAGCGGCGTCGGTGCACCATTCATGCGCCGGTTCTACGACAAGGTCGCGCCGGGTGTCTACGGCGAGTTCGATGGCCCGTCGATGCTGCCGCTGATCGCGCCCCGGCCGTTGCTCGTCATCAACGGCGACTCCGATCCGCGCACGCCGATCGGCGGGGTCCGCGCGTGCATGGCGGCGGCAGAGCAGGCCTACAAGGTGCAGGGCGTCCCGGAACGCCTGGTCCTGCATCTGCAGCCGGATGCGGGGCACCAGGTCACGCCCGAGGCCGATCGCGTGGCGCTTCAGTGGTTCGAGCGCTGGTTGAAATCGACGGGCCGATCGTAGGTCCGGGGCTTCAGGCCCTGCCAATCACGGCGCCGATATAATCCAGGCGATGCGGTCCGACCTCCCGGCACACGATCTGATCGAGCAGGGCCTGGACGATCTGGCTGCCGGCCGTGAAACCGCCGCCGCGCTCCTCGTCTCCATCGGCGCGCCTCGCCTTGGTCAGTTGGGTGTGTCTGTCGCCAATCCCATTCCTTCGGGCGAGCACCGGCTCTATGCGCTGTTGAGCCGCACCGATCCGGATTCCGCTCACTCCCGCTACAACGCGCTGATCAGGCGTCTCGTGAGCTTCGAGCGGGCGCTGGCATGCGCGCGTTAGCCGACGCCGCACGCATCCACGACCTCATGAAGGCATTGGGCCGCGAAGCGGACCGGCCGGCGCAGGTCTATCTGACAGGGGGCGCCACCGCAGTCCTCTATGGGTGGCGCGACAGCACCATCGATGTCGACATGAAAATGGTGCCCGACCTCGATCGCGTGTTTCGGTCCATCCCCGAAATCAAGGAGCGCCTGGAAATCAATATCGAGCTTGCCTCGCCGGATGACTTCATCCCGGTCCGGGAAGGCTGGGAAGACCGGAGCCCGTTCATTGCCCAGGAAGGAACGCTCGTCTTCCGTCATTTCGACCTGTATGCGCAGGCGCTGTCGAAGATCGAGCGCGGGCATGCGCAGGACGAAGGCGACGTCCGGCAGATGTTCGATCGCGGCCTGGTGGATCGTGGAAAGCTGCTGGAGTACTTCTCGGCTATCGAGCCGCGACTCTACCGCTACCCCGCGATAGATCCTGCCGGGTTCCGGCGAGCTGTGGAGCGGGCGGCACATTCATAGGGCAGGCCAGCCTCACACATCCTTCCGGCTAAAGCCGGAAGTTACCTTGTCCAGCATTCCGTCCGGAAACTTCCCGTCGTACGCGACCGCGCGATACCGCAGCGTCAGCGGCTGCTTTGCCGCGATCTTCACCGGCCCGTTCGCGGTGATGCAGGGATTGAGGAACGAGACGCCGCGGGCACCGTGCCACGCGCTCGGCGGGTTTGCCGGATGATCGAGCAGGGCAGAGGCGACCGACTTGCCGTCCGCGCGCGTCACCGTGTGGCTGTACCACGGACGCGCCGGCCAGTCGGTTTCCGGTCTGGTCGCGTTCGAATTGGGCAGCGTCACCTCGCCGCCCGGATCGTGGAAGGTGTAACCGCCGTCTTTGCGGCAGCGGAAGCACATGCCGGTGAACGCCATCCGATTCAACGTGACGTCGTAGTCCGACGTGAAGCGGTAGGTGAGATCGAGGATCCGGGCGCCCTGATCCTCGCCGCCACGCATCGTCGTCTGCTCGCGCAGCACCGGCTCGCCGTCGATCGTCCAGTCGTTCTCCACCGCGATCTCCGCGGACACCGCATCGGCGCGGACGAGCCTCACCGACCGATTCGTAATCGCCCGTCCCTCGACCGGGGCGAATTGTCCCCAGCCCCAGAAATCGCCGCGCAACGTCCGCTCGCCGTGCGTGAACTGCATGTCGTGCCACGCGAAGAAGAGGCCGCGGTGATTCCGGTGATCTGCCGGCGCGATGTCGGTCGCGCACTCGCCGCCGGGCGTGTTGAAGGGATGCACGCAGCACGCGCTATTGCCGGTCAGGCCTTCGGGCTTGCTCGTCAGGTAGCCGAGCACGACTCGGCCGGCCGCATCCTTCAGGGTGTGTCCGTGGGCGTCTGCCTCGAGGGTGAAGGGCCGCTGTCCAGCCGACGATGGACGGATCGCGAATGCGCCGGTGGCGGCGAGAAAGCATCTGCGCGTGATTGGCATGGCGGATATGCTAGGCCAGGTTCAGGGCCGAGCCTGCCGACCCCTCTCTCAGAATGTGAACCGCACGGCCAGCTGAATGCGGCGGGCGCTGTTGGTGGCGTCGGTCAGCGATCCGAAGACGTTCGGGTTCATGAGGGCGCCGGTCTGGTAGTGGAATTGCGCGTTAGTGTTGACGCCGGTCCACTGCTCGGCGTCGAACGCATTGTAAAGCTCGACCCTGAACTGCAGGCGCCGTGAGCTCCTCAGGCCGACATTCTTGAACACCGAGATATCCCAGTTCATGTAGCCCGGCCCGTGGAATTCATCACCGCGTGCAGTCCCGAGACGGAACTCGTCGTCGGGCGGCGCGATGCATTCGGTCCTGAACTGGCGCTCGAACGTCCGCTCCGATCGCGGTAGCTCCGGATCGCACAGGATCCGCGGCCGACTGGGTCCGCCGCCAATCGATCCAGTGCCGGTGAGCGCGCCGTTCACGTTGATATAGGAGTATGTGAAGCCGCCCTGCACGCCGCTCAGCATCGAGGTCATCCCGGACAGTTGCCAGTCGTTCAGCGCGGCCCGTAGCAGCTGATTCGATGTGCGCGGCAGACCGGGAACGAGCCAGGAGTAGTTGAAGGTGAGCGTGTGCGGCCTGCGGCCTGCCGAGTTGTAGTTCCTCGCGCGGTTGACGGCGACGAACGGGTCGATTGCGCCGAGCGTCTTGTTCACCATCTGATAGGTGTAGGCGACACCGAACGCGAGCCCATCGGACGACCGGCGGCGATTCACCGCGACTTGCAGCGAGTGGTAGTCGGAGTAACCGCTGAACTCTTTCTGCGCGATGGATGCGTAGCCCTGGTACGGACGGAGCAGATCGTCGGGCAGTGGCTGCGGCTGGCTGTTGTTGACGTTCGTGCGGTCGAGGTTTTCGGTCCGATAGGTATATCCGTAGGGACGGCCGTTGAGCTCGCGCGTGATCAGCTGATTGCGTGCCGCGTTGCCGACATAGGCAAGGTCGCCCACGATACTCCAGCCCAGCTCGCGCTGGACGCCGAGACTCCAGGTGTGAACCACCGGCGGCAGGAACTCCGAAAGCCGCCTCACCGCGTTCGGCGTTGGCGTTGCCTCGCTGAGTGGGCTGCCGGCGAGCCCGGCGAACGTCGTCGGCGTAGTCGTATAGGTCCGCACCAGCGGCGGGATCTCGACGAGCTCTAGCAGATCGGTGTCCAGGTAGCGATCGTAGAAGGTCCCGAAACCGCCGCGAATGGCGGTCCTGCCATCGCCGGTCACATCCCAGGCGAACCCGGCCCGCGGCGCGATCTCGAACGGTGATTGCTGGTGCGACGTGCCTTCGTAGCGCGTCATCCCGTTGTCGACGTTGCCCGACCCCGGCACGATGCGGCCGACGTACGCCGCAGGGAACGCTTCGCCGGTCAGCGGATTGATCGCCCGGCGATCCTGAGGGGTTCCAGCAGGCTGAAACAACAGCGGCGCCGCGACGAGGTCGAATGCTCCCGGCTCGAACTGGGCGACGAAGCCGCCGTTATTCTCCGGCGGGCCGAGCACGTAGAACCGGACACCCGCGTCGACGGTGAATCTCCGCGTCGCACGCCAGTTGTCCTGTACATAGAACTCCGTGTTGACGAACCGGGCGGAGCCGACTGGCTGGACATCAGCTTTCTGGTACGACGTGATCGCTCCGAGCAGGGCATTGGCGAACCCGACGTTCGTGTTGAGCGGATTCGACCCATCCGCGTTGAAGCTGATCGTGCCGTTGAAGGCCGAGCGCTGACGAACCGGCCGGGTCGCGTGCTCGACGAAGAGACCGGCCTTGAGGTTGTGCGCGCCCTGGATTCTCGTCAGGTTCGTGGAAAAGTCCCACAGCGTGTTGTAGCCGTAGAACGGAAACCGGCGTTCGTACTGGAAGAAGCCAGTCGTGCCGGGCACGCCACCGTTGAACGTCGCGTTGGGCAGGAGATCCAGCGGGTTGGCTTCCTTGAAGAACTGCGGGAATCCTGGCAGGACCCTGCCTCGCGTGTTGGCGTCGAGCGCCGCCTGGCTGATCGCCGATGCGCGCTGATAGGACCAGTTCACGCCGGCGGTCGCTTCCATGAACGTCACGGCGTTCAGGCTGTGGAGCACCGTCGTGACGTAGCTGATGGTGTCGGACTCGAACTTCCCGTCCATCTGCGGCCAGCCGCCCATGAACGCGAACGTACCCGCCGAACCGGTGCGCTTCTCGTATCCGAACCCGAAGCGTCCGAACACAGTTGTCCGCCGGCCCGCTTTCCAGTCCACGCGCAGGACCTGATCGTCGCGCGGGTAGTCCTGAACGACCTGGAACACATAGTTGTACAGATTCCGTCCGGTCGGGTCGGATGTATTCGGCAGGGGGAAGAGGTTGAGGAACGCCTGGCCCGTAGCACTGATCCGGTCCGGCAGGATCAGGTTGTCCGGGAAACATGCGGGGCCCCTTGTCGCGGCGTTGGCGGTACATTGACCGGTACGGAGTGGGTCCCGGATGTAGATCGGCGCGTTGTCGCTGTTGCGCGTCTGCGAAAAGTCTCCGGCCCGTTCCTCCTTCGTGGGCATGCGTTGCTGGGTGAGCGGCAGGATCGGCGTCGTGCGCGCGAGGCGATCCTGGGACCAGAAGAAGAACAGCTTGTTCCGGCTGCGGTTGAAGGTGCTTCCCGGCACGAGCACGGGACCGCCCAGCGTCCATGCGAAGTTGTCGAACTCGTACAGCGCCGGGTTGCACACTTCGGTCAGTCCATTCCGGCACTGAACCTTCCTGGCGTACTCGTTGCCGTTGAGCGAATCGTCCCGCTTGTAGAAAGCCGCGCTCCCGCGGAAGGCGCTCGACCCGCTGCGCGTGACCGTCGTGATCGATGCGCCGGAACTGCGGCCGTACTCAGCCTGGAAGTTCGATGACTGGACGCGCACCTCCGCAATCGAGTCCAGCGCCGGAGCGGCGAGTAGGGCGCCTCCGTCGGTGGACCTGTTCGTGATGCCGTCATAGGAGAAGTTGAATCCGGTCGACCGGCCGTTGATCGACAGCCCCGACGATGAGGTCCAGCTCGGCGCCTCGCGCGGATTGGTGTCGATGACACCTGGCAGCAGAACGAGAAGGGCCAGGACGTCCCGCGCCTTGAGCGCGATGTCTTCCATGTCGTCGCGCGTAATCTGCCCACTGCGGGCCGAGGTCGTCGTCTGCACGAGCGGGGCCTCGTTGCTGACGACGAGCGAGTCCTGCACGCCAGCGGGGGCGAGGACGATCGCCTGCACTCTGGTGCGTTCGGTCGAAGCAACCGGAATGTCCTTCCGCAGGACGGTGTTGAAGCCGTCGCGCGTCACCTTCAGGTCGTAGGTTCCAGCAACGAGATCGACGAACAGAAAGGCGCCGTCGTCTCCCGTCTTCAATTCGCGGATCGAGTTGGTACCGGTGTTCGTGAGCGTGACGGTGGCGCCGGGAACGGCGCTCTCAGTCAGGTCGAGGACGTTGCCGGAAATCTGGGCGGTCAGGCTCTGCGCCCGTACAAGTGAACCGGCGGCGACGACCAGCGCGAGAACAAGCGCGAATCGCAGGCGGACGGGGGGCATCTCAGCGCTCTTTCCCCGAGATGACGGCGTTGACCGCGACGTCCCAGTTCAGCACGACCTTCAGCGACCGGATGTCGAGCTCCGGCGCCTTGATGAAGAGGAATCGGCGCCCGTCGGGAGAGACGCTGTAGTTGGGGCCGGCCGCCCATTCGCGGATAGTATTCGACGGACTGACTACGCGAACTGGCGTGCCGGCTACCAGGGAGGGAGGGGCCGTCGTCGTGGTAATCGGAACCGACATCACGGTGCCGTCCTCCGTGCGATAGAAGATCTGCCGCCCGTCGGAGGACCAGAGGGGTTGCCGGCCGATCCCGGCCGACACGATGCGCTGGAACGATTGCGTCTCGGGAAACGGCCGGACCATGATGTTCCCCTCTCTTCCGCCTGTGGACTCGCTCGACTGATAGACGACCCACTTGCCATCCGGCGACAGCTGGCCGCCGTTCTCGACGCCCGTCCCTCCGGCGAGTGGCGTCAGCTGGGGCGTCGAGCCGAGCGTGAGCACCCGCAGATCGACGTACTTGGGCAGCAAGTCCGACTGCATCAGCAGCTGTTTGCCGTCGAAGGCGATCGAGAGCGGGAACAGCCGGTCGGGTTTCGGTTGCGTGAAAATCGTCTGCGGAGCGGTGGCGCCGTCGGAGGGCACCCGGTTGATGATGCGCTGCGCGGTCGTGAAGAAGATCTCGCGCCCGTCGCGCGACCACACCGGCATTCCGTCCGGTGCCGGGCCGGACGTCACCTTGTGCATGGCCGACCCGTCGAGCGCGATGACCCAGAGATCGCGGTCATCCTCGAGCAGGCTGACGGCGACCCGCATGCCGTCGGGAGAGAGGCGGATGCCGGAATACATCCGGTCCGGGGCTTCGACGTATTCTTCGCGGCCGCTGCGATCGACCCAGACGAGGCGGCGGCCTCCCGCCCACTCGGCGTAAACCAGCGTGCCGTTGTCGGCAACCGCATACATCGGCGCCACCGACAGCTGCGTCGTCTGCACCTGAATGCCCATCGCCAGCGGTTCGCTCGTGAGGCGGATGGCGCGGCTGTCGAATCCGGCCGCGAACAATGCCCGACCCCGCGTGAACGCGAGCGCGTTGCGGTCAAGGAGCTGGGGGAACGAGGCATTCGGGACCACCTCGGATGCGAGACCCGCGGGTGAGTCTTCCGGCTGCGGCGAGTACACGTTGATGCTGCTCCGCGTGCTCAGAAGACCGCCACGCAGTGCGGTAAAGAGCAGCGCACCTCCCGGCAGCAGCAGCGGCGTGAGGTGGCCCTCTTCTCCTTCCGCCAGCGGGATCAGTTCTCGTTTTTTCGGAAAGAGTTCCGAGATTGGCACACCGCTGCCATTTCCTCGGGCGAATCGCCCATCCGAGAGCCAGACCATCGTGCCCGCGGCGGCGTCTTTTGCGATCAGCTGAATCGGTCCTCCCTGGGCAGGTACCTTCTTGATCGATCCCGCCTGGCCGAATGCCACCCACTGGCTGTCCGACGAAAACATCGGGGCGCCCGCCTCCCGCGTCTCGGGCACCTCGACCGACATGCCCGTAGCCAGCGTGTAAATGAAGAGAAACGTGGCTCCCTCGCGCGAACCGATGTAGGCGATGCGGCTACCGTCTGGCGCGATGGCGATCGAGGTGCCATTGACCGGGATGAACAACGTCACGCCGGCCGGCAGGTTCAGCGAAAGCCGCGTAACGGTGCGCGCTGGCGTGCGCCCTGGTAATGCAATCGTGCCGCGCCAGACCATTGCTGCCAGGATGAGCGCGGCGGTTGTCGCGACTGCGACCGCGATCGTCTGACGCCAGCGCCACGACCTGGGCTGCCCGCGAGCGGGACGCTGGCGCAGCACTTCCTCGCGCCCTTCACGCAGCCACACGAGTTCGCTCTTCAAATCGCGCGCGGTCTGCCAGCGATCGTCGGGATTCTTGGCGAGGCACTTCTGGACGATCCGATCGAGGCTGGCCGGCGCGAGCGGCAGACGATCGCTGACCGGCGGCGCCTCGTGCTCGAGGATGGCCGCAATCAGCCCGGCCTGCGAGTCCGCGGCGAACGGGCGTCCGCCGGTGAGCATCTCGTAGAGGAGCGCGCCGAACGCGAAGATGTCGGTTCTCGCATCGACTCTCTCGGCGCGCAGCTGCTCCGGCGAGATGTAGGGGAGCGTGCCGAAGACCAGTCCTTCGCTGGTCAGTCCGCTGACGCTCGACACCGCCGGCGCGGGCGCACCCGCCGGTACGGCGCGCAGTTGCGCCAGCCCGAAATCGAGCAGCTTGATGCCGGTGGCGGTCACCATGACGTTGGCCGGCTTCAGATCGCGGTGCACGATGCCCTGCGCGTGCGCGGCGATCAGCGCATCGGCGATGTCGATCGCGTAGGCGAGCGACTGCTCGATGGTCAGCGGCCCTCGGGCGATCTTCGCTGCCAGCGTCTCGCCATCGAGCAGTTCCATGACGAGGTACGGCACGTCGGACCCGGAGATGTTCGCGACGCCGACGTCGTGCACTGTGCAGATCCTGGGGTGTGACAGCCTCGAGATCGCGCGCGCCTCGCGCTCGAATCGCTCGCGCGCGCCGGGCGCCGTGTCGCGCCCGGACGAGAGGACTTTGATAGCGACCAGCCGATCCAGCCGCACGTCGCGCGCGCGGTAGACCTCGCCCATGCCGCCCGACCCGAGGGGCTCGAGAATGGTAAAGGCGCCGAGCGATGTGCCGGAGGTAAACCGCGCGGGCCCGGAGGAGGCGGCGTGCAGCTCGCCGCCGGCCATTGGCTCGGGGAACGTTCCGAGCGCCGGAGCGCTCAGGAACTCGCCGGCCGCATCGTGCGCGGCGAGCAGCGACTCGATCTCGCGTCGAAGATTGCTGTCGCCGTTCGTACTCTCGTCGAGAAAGGCGGCGCGCTCGGCTGTCGGACGATCGAGGGCGCCCTCGAAGATCGCCTGAAGCAGATCCCAGTCGGCGGCCATGTCACACCGCCGCTTCGCCGTGCAGCTCGCGATAGAGCCACGCCTTGGCGAGCGCCCAGTCCCGCTTCACAGTAATCGGCGCCACGTCCAGCACCGCGGCGATTTCCTCGACCGTGAGCCCGCCGAAAAACCGCAGTTCCACCAGCTGGCTCTGGCGGGGATACGTCGCCGCGAGCCGCTGCAATGCCACGTCGAGCGCGACGACGTCCACGGTGAAAGGGTCGAAGGCGGCATCGCGATCCTCGAGCGGAACCCGATCGCCCGCGCCCCGCTTCTGCGCCTGGTGCGATCGGGCGTGATCCACCAGCAGTCGCCGCATCAGGTGGGCCGCGATGGCAAAGAACTGCGTGCGGTTCTGCCACTGGACCCGACGCTGATCGACCAGCTTCAGATAGACCTCGTGAACAAGGGCCGTCGGAGGAAGGGAGTGATCCGGGCGCTCCCGCTGGAGGTAGCCCCTCGCCAGCCGGCGCAGCTCGGCATACACCGCCTCGACCAGACGGGTCCGAGCGCCCTCGTCGCCCTGGCTCCAGGCGACCAGAAGCCCCGTGACGTCGGGCCCCGCTTCGCGCATGGCCTCTTATACGCCCAATAGACGGCCGATGAGACCGAATTCGCCGCGCTTCCGCGTTTCCGATGCCGCACACGCAGCGCCTGCGTGGGCCGGAACGAGGGGGCTGTGCCGTGCCGGTGTGCGCGGGGGGACTCCGGTGTCTTGTCGGACGATGGGCCGCCACTGTCGCCATGATCGCGGCCGCGATCGTCGGGGTATCTGCGCAGTCCAGTACGCCGGGGCCGGACAATTCGGTGCGGATCTCGCGCTGGCCCTGTCGGCTCATCGCGCAGCCGTCGCTTCGAAAGGTGATCGACGAAGCCTGGGATCGATCCGACACAGTCCGCCGCCAGTGCGGGGAACTCGCCGAAGCCCGCGCCGTCGTCGTGCTCGAATGGGGAGCCAGCGACTCGCAATCCCATGCGAAAACAGGCATGGCCATCGAGGGAGGCGTGGTCGCAGCCACCGTCCGGATCCCGCCCCTCGGCGACACCATCGTCCTGCTGGCGCACGAGCTGCAACACGTGATCGAAAGGACCCGTGGCATCGACGTTGAAGTGCAGGCAAAACGGCCGGGGTCCGGCGTGTGGCGCGCCTTCGGCGGCTACGAAACCCAGGCCGCCATCGACGTGAGCCGGCAGGTCGCGCAGGAGCTTCGTGAAAACCCGAAAGAGCGGCGGGGCCTGAAGACCCAGCCCTACAAAGACCCGTAGTCGAACTCGCCAAAACGCCGCCCCTCCTCCCTCAATCGCTGCATAATTTCAGTCTGGCGTGGGTGTCAGGTGGTGAATCGTGAACACCGCCCGCGCTCCTGGCAGCACGTTGCATGCCCGTCCCTCTATAGGAGTGGTTGCATGTCTCGCGTTCTTTGCTCCGTCCTCGCGGCTGCCGTCGTGATTGCCTCCGCATCATTCATGACGGAGGCAGTCGGCCGCGGCGGCCAAGCCCCGGCGCAGGCTGGTCGGCCCGGTGCGGCCATCACACCCGCCGAGGCCGCGCCGTTCGTCGGCGACTGGGCGGTGACCGTGGGCATGAACGCGTTCGAATCGACGTTCGCGGTCTCGGTCAAGGCCGACGCCGGGAAGGTCGCGGCCACCGTCAGGTCCGAAGGTCAGCCAACCATCGACGTCAGCGACATCTCGCTCTCCGGCAAGAACCTCGTGCTCGAGTACGTTTCGACGATGGGCGGCAACCCGATTCCAACCGTGCTGACACTCACCCCGGATGGAGCAGGACTGCGGGCGAACATGGCGGTCATGGACGGCCAGTTCGAGATGGCGGGCACCGCCACGAAACAGGCTGCTGGTGCGCCGCCGATTCGCGTCAGCGGGTTCGGTGGCGGCGGGCGAGGTTCGCAGACCAATGAGACGACGGACTTCTCGCCGAAGCCGCCGATCACCGCGCGGACGCCGGAGGAGGAAGCCAGGGGCTTCATGCTGCCCGCGGGTTACCGCATGGAGTTGGTGGCTGCCGAGCCCGACGTGATCAACCCGACTTTGATCGAGTTCGACGGCAACGGCCGGATGTATGTCGGCGAGATGATCAGCTACATGATGGACGCCGAGGCGAGCCGGGAGCATGAGCCGATCAGCCGGATCACGCGGTGGGAGAGCACGAAAGGCGACGGCCGGTACGACAAGCGCACTGTGTTCGCCGACAAGCTGGTCGCGCCCCGGATGATCCTGCCGCTCCAGGATGGCGTGATCCTCACCAGCGAGACCGACTCCGACGATCTGCTGAAGCTGACCGACACCAACGGCGACGGCGTCGCCGACAAGCGCGAGGTCGTGTTCACCGGGATCGGCCAGAGTGGCGACGCCAACATCGAGCACCAGAAGGCGGGCCTGCTCTGGAACCTGGACAACTGGATCTACACCACCTACAACGCGTTCCGGATCCGGTGGACGCCGTCGGGGTTCCTGCGCGAGCCGACCGCCTCGAACGGCGGCCAGTGGGGGCTCGCCTCGGACGATGACGGGAAGCCGTGGTTCGTGGACGCAGGCGGCGAACGCGGACCGATGAATTTCCAGTTCCCGATCCACTACGGCTCGTACACGCCGTGTCCGTCGGCTGGCCGCGGCCGCGGGGGCGCTCCGCCTCCCGCACCGAATCCCAACTGTCCTGCCGGGATGGAGAACGGCTTCGAGAAGGATTTCGCGGTGGTCTGGCCGGCACCCGGCATTGGCGACATGCAGGGCGGCCTCTTCCGCACGCGCATGCCGGCACAAAACCTGAATCACTTCACGGCGACGACGGGTCCTGCGATTGTCCGCGGCGACCGGCTGCCGGCCGATCTGAAGGGCGATCTGCTCTTCGCGGAGCCGGTCGGCCGGCTGATTCGCCGCGCGAAGGTCGAAAACATTGAAGGACTGACCCAGCTTCGCAACGTGTATCCGGGATCGGAGTTCATCAACAGCGTCGATCAGCTGTTTCGACCTGTGAACATCAGCAATGCGCCAGACGGCAGCTTGTACATCGCGGACATGTACCACGGCATCATCCAGGAGCGCGAATGGTCCGGTCCGGGCTCGTACCTGCGCGCGAAGATCGAGCAGTACCAGCTCGACAAAGTCAGCGCGCACGGACGGATCTGGCGGCTACGCTACGACGGCCGGGCAGCGGTTCCCGCCACGTCTACCAACATCGGGCAGCCGGCGATCCCGGCGATCGCGCCGGACTTTGCTCCGCCGCGGATGTATAGCGAGACCTCCGCCCAACTCGTTGCGCACTTCACACATCCGAACGGCTGGTGGCGCGACACGGCGCAGCGGTTGCTGATCCTTAAGCAGGACACGGCCGTCGTGCCCGCACTGAAACAGATGATGGCGGTCGCAGCAGCAGCGCCGCCGTCGCGGCCTGCGGCCGCTTCGGCCCTTCCACAGGCTCAGGGCGGTCCCGAGCCCGGTCGAGGGACGGCGAGCCAGGCTGAGGTCAACAGCGGAGATAGCCAGCTTCTTGCCAGATTTCACGCAATGTGGACGCTCGAAGGGCTGGGCGCGCTCGATGCGTCGCTGGTTCGCGAGGCCATGAAAGACAAGAACCCGCGGATGCGCATCCAGGCCATTCGCGCCAGCGAGACACTCTACAAGGCGGGCAACAAGTCGCTCGCGGACGACTATCGCGCGCTGACGAAGGATCCCGATACCAACGTGGTCATCCAGGCCATGCTGACGGCAAACCTGTTCAAGCTGACCGACGCCCCCGATCTGATCAAGGGTGCGCAGGCCGCGAACAGGGCGAAGGGCGTGGCGCTCATCGGCGATCGGCTGCTCGCGCCGCCAGCGGGTTTCGGCGGTGGACGCCGCGGTGGGCCGCTCAGCGCAGATGAAGAGAAGCGGTTGCAGCAGGGCGGGGAGATCTTCGGGGCGTTGTGCTTTGCCTGTCATGGGCAGGACGGAACCGGAAAGGAAATGGAGAACGCACCGCCCGGAACGATGATGGGGCCGCCGCTGGCGGGTTCGCCCCGTGTGCAGGGGCATCGCGACTATGTGATCAAGGTGCTGCTGAAAGGAATGACCGGTCCGCTCGATGGCAGAACCTATCGCGATGTGATGGTGCCGATGGGAGGCACCGATGAATGGGTGGCGGGCATCGCGTCGTACGTCCGCAACAGCTTCGGAAACAACGCGGGCATGGTGACTCCGGCCGACGTGGCTCGCGTGCGTGCCGAGACGGCTGACCGCAAGGCACCGTGGACGCTGCCCGAGCTCGAGGCCACGCTGCCACGGCTGCTCGATTCAGAACAGTGGAAGCTCACCGCCAGCCACGGCACCGACACCGCGGCGGGGGCGTCCTCGCTGCGCGGGTGGAGCACCGGTGCGCCACAGGCACAAGGAATGTGGTTCACTGTGGAATTGCCGCAGCCGGCGGCCGTGAGCGAGATCCAGTTCGAGTCGGCGTCTTCCGCGGGCCGCGGCGGGCGGGGAAGGGGAGCGGCGCCCGTCGTTGGCTACCCGCGCGGTTACACCGTGCAGGTGTCGACCGACGGGACGACGTGGGGTCAACCGGTTGTTGAAGGCAAGGGGGAGGGCCCGCGCACCATCATCTCGTTCGCGCCGGTGCGCGCGAAGTTCGTTCGCCTGACGCAGACCGTCAGCGCCGCTGATGCCCCGGCCTGGTCAATCAGGAACCTGCGGATTTACGAGGCGCCGGCAAACCGTAATAGGAAGTAGTCAGTTTCCAGCTTCCAGTTACCAGTTTCCAGATCTGGCAACTGGCAACTGGCAACGTGAGATAGCGTCTTTCGGTCTTCATTTATGGATGTGCATACGCTCGGTCGCGATGTCTCGGCGCCACTCTCGACGAATCCCCACCTGCTGCGCTGGGTCCGGAAGATGGCGGACCTCGCGCGGCCGAAGTCGATTCACTGGGTCGACGGCTCGCCGGAAGAGTACGACCTGCTCTGCGAGCAGATGGTGCAGAGCGGCACCCTGACCCGGCTGAACCAGGATCGCTGGCCGGGGTGCTTCTACGCCCGTTCGGATCCGAACGACGTCGCCCGCGTCGAGTCGCGCACCTATGTGTGCTCGCTCTCGAAGGACAGCGCGGGGCCGACGAACAACTGGGTCAATCCCTATGAGATGCATGCGCGGCTGAAGGAGATGTTCAGCGGCGCGATGGCCGGCCGCACCATGTACGTGCTGGCATTCAGCATGGGCGTTCCCGCGTCGCCGATGTCCCGCATCGCGGTCCAGCTCACCGACTCGCCCTACGTCGTCGTCAGCATGCGGATCATGGCGCGCATCGGGCTGCCGGTGCTCCGTGAAATCGACAAGAACGTCCAGCGCGTCGTGCCCTGCATGCACAGCGTCGGCAGGCCGCTGGCGCCCGGGCAGCCGGACGTGCCGTGGCCCTGCAATCCGGAGAAGTACATCGTCCATTTTCCGGAGACGCGAGAGATCTGGTCTTACGGATCCGGGTACGGCGGCAACGCCCTCCTGGGCAAGAAGTGCTTTGGCTTGCGGATCGCCTCGAACATCGCGCGTGACGAAGGCTGGATGGCGGAGCACATGCTGATCATCGGCATCGAGGATCCGCAGGGCGAGAAGACCTACATCTCGGCGGCGTTTCCGAGCGCCTGCGGCAAGACCAACCTCGCGATGCTGATCCCGCCCGACGAGATGAAGGGCTGGAAGGTCACGTTCGTCGGCGACGACATCGCGTGGATCAAGCCGGACGCCGCCGGACGCCTGCATGCGATCAATCCGGAAGCCGGTGTGTTCGGTGTCGCACCCGGGACGTCGCGCGCGACCAACCCGAATGCGATGGCGACGATCTCGCGCAACTCGATCTTCACCAATGTGGCATATACCCCTGATGGCGGGGTGTGGTGGGAGGGAATGACGCCCGAGCCCCCGCCGGAGTGCCTCGACTGGCGCGGGGACGTGTGGACGCCGGAGATTGGCCGGAACAGCGGGAAGACCGCTGCGCATCCCAACGCCCGATTCACCGCCCCGGCGGGGCAGTGCCCGATCATCGATCCGGACTGGGAGGCGCCGGGCGGCGTGCCGATCAGCGCCTTCGTGTTCGGCGGACGCCGCGCGCGGACGCTGCCCCTCGTGTATCAGGCGTTCAACTGGAGCTCCGGGGTCTACGTCGGCGCCACGATGGGCTCGGAGACGACTGCGGCCGCGACCGGCGAGGTCGGTGCGCTCCGCCGCGATCCCATGGCCATGCTGCCGTTCTGCGGCTATCACATGGGGGATTACTTCCGGCACTGGATCAAAATGCAGCGCCTGCTGAACCAGACCCCGAAGATCTTCCACGTGAACTGGTTCAGGAAGGGTGACGACGGACGGTTTCTCTGGCCCGGCTTCCGCCAGAACATGCGCGTGCTCAAGTGGATCGTCGATCGCGTGCACGGGCGGGTGCCGACCCTCGAGTCACCGATCGGCTGGATGCCGCGGTACGAGGACATCGACTGGCGCGGGCTGGAGATCAGCCGCGAACAGTTCGACGAGCTGCAGCGTGTCGACGAAAAACTGTGGCGTCGCGAGGTAATCCAGCACGAAGAGCTGTTCATCGACCTGCACGATCACCTGCCGCCGGAGATGATCTACGAACGGGAGCTGTTGATCTGTCGCTTGTAACACGCGGACTGCGGATGGAAGCGAGGGGCAAGTGAACGAGGAGTTGTGGCCGGCCTTACCCAACGACGCCTGGAAGGACACCTACGCGACGCTGCACATGTGGTCGCAGGTCGTGGGGAAGGTCGCGCTGGTCCAGGCGCCGCCGCTCAATCACAGCTGGGGCATCTCGCTCGATGTCACGCCGCGCGGGCTCACCACCAGGACGCTGCCGCACGGTGACCGTTCGTTCACGATTGCCTTCGACTTCATCGAACACCAGCTGGTGATTCAGACCGCCGACGGCGACCGGCAGTCGCTGCCGCTCGAGCCGCGTTCGGTGGCGGAGTTCCATCGGACCGTCATGGCGACGCTCACGGAGATGCGGCTGCCCGTGCGGATCTGGCCGGTGCCGGTCGAGATTCCGGATCCGATCCCCTTCGAGCAGGACACCGTGCACCATTCGTACGATCCCGAGGCCGCGACCCGCTTCTGGCGCGTGCTCCTGCAGGTCCACCGGGTGTTCACCGAATCCCGTGTCGATTTCGTGGGCAAGAGCAGTCCGTCGCACTTCTTCTGGGGAAGCTTCGATCTGGCCGTCACGCGCTTTTCCGGGAGGCCTGCCCCTCCCCGCGACGGACCGGCCTTCATGCGGGAGGCCTATTCGCACGAAGTCATCAGCCACGGTTTCTGGCCGGGGAGCGGGCCAGTGCTGGAACCCGCGTTCTATGCCTACGCCGTTCCCGAACCTGACGGTCTCAAGACGGCGCGCGTTCGACCGCCCGCGGCGTTCTACCATACCGAGATGAGCGAGTTCATCCTGCCCTACGAGGCGGTGCGCACGGCGGCATCTCCGGCAGCAGAGATCGCAGCGTTCATCGAGAGCACTTACGACCAGGCGGCCACCCTGGCACACTGGGACCGCGCAGCACTCGAACGCCGGCCGCAGCCCCTCTCATGACACACTGAGCGCCCGTGGAGCTGGTGCATGGCGAAAACCGGAAAGCTGCAACTGAACCTGGTCGATGTCCGCGGTGAGAAGATCAAGGAAACCGTCGGTGTCCTGCTGCGCCATCGCACCTTGTCCGAAACGAGCAAGGCGATCCTGAAGCCAGGGAAGACCCCGGTCATCACGAACCTTCACGCGCGGCCGCAGGGGATCTACCAGCTGTTCATCGATCCGCCGTCCTACCAGCCGGTCAGCCGGTTCGTCGAGGTGCTCACCCAAGGCGTCACGTCGCTCGACGTCGTCTGCGCCGTGGATCCGAAGAAAGTCCGTGACATCCGGTTCCCGAAGTTCGGGGACCTGACCACCGACGCCAGGCGGACCCTGGATGCGAGCGATGCGATTCTCGGCTTCGAGGGGAAGAAAGGCGAGAAGCTGCTCTCGGCGTTCGATCCGATTCGGGAGGCGGGGTTCCTGAACATCATGGCCAAGTCGGAGGCGACCGTCTTCAACAACGGCAGGAGCGCCGCGTCCTATTTCCAGAGCCTGATCGAGCTGCGCGGGGATCGGTTCTTCGTGAACGTCTCCCAGGAGCTCCGCGAAGAGACGAAGAACAGCGTGCAGGATGGATTGTTCGATCCCGTCTCCGGGCTGCTGCACCGCATCCCCGACGGCTTCACCGAGGCGGGAAGCTTCAAGACACAGGATCACTACGGCAACCTGCAGCTGACGTTCTGCGTGCGCGGCAACGAGTGGCGCGCAGACGTCGATATCGACGACGCCGGCGGCGTGGAACACGTGTTCCAGGTGCTGCGCAACACACTCAGCGGCAGCCCGACGCATCCCTACAACATCCACCAGCTGCTCGTGCACTATCAGAAACTCGAACTCGGCTACGACCTCCTTGTATAGAAACGCGAGGGGGGACGCGGTCGTAGATGCCCTCGTGTCCCGACCTCTGCGTGCCACTACCACGTCGCTGCTGACCACCGTTGTCGCGATTCTGTCCCTTGCCGAAGAGGCTTACGCCGGGCGGCGGCAGGCAACGCCGCGGCAGTCTTCCACGGTCGGGCCGACCCGCCAGATCACGCTCTTCCTCGACTGTCAGTCCTGTTATGAGGACTACCTTCGCAGCGAGGTGACGTTCGTGAACTACGTGCGCGATCGCACTGAAGCGGACGTCCACGCGCTGATCACCCGCGCCGAGACCGGTGCCGGCGGCAGCGAGTACACGCTCCAGTTCATGGGCGCCCGTGCCTTCGACGGCATCACCTACACGACCCGCACCGTCACGCTGTCATCGGACACCGACGACGTGATCCGCAGGCAGATCGCGACGGCGCTGCGGGTCGGCATCCTGCATTACCTGTCGCGCGAAACGCTGCCAAGCGGGCTGGCGGTGAACGTCCGCACCGGGACCGAAGCGGATCGTCCGGCGGTGACGGGCGATCCCTGGAAGAACTGGGTATTCAGCCTCCGCGGTTCCGCGTCGTTCGACGGGGAAGAGACCAGCCGCGAGCGGGAGCTGGGAGGCGATTTCAGTGCCGACCGGATCACGCCCGATTGGAAGGTGACGTTTGGCGTAGAGGTCGAGCATTCGGTCGAGGAATTCGACCTGGATGAGGAAGAGCCGGTCCATGCCGAACGGCGCGAGCGCGATTTCCAGTGGCTGGTGGTCAATGGCCTGGGTGAGCACTGGTCGATCGGAGCCACGGGCGACGTCGAGTCCTCGACCTTCGACAATATCGAGCTGTCGATCTCCGCCACGCCGGCGATCGAGTTCAACATATTCCCGTATTCGACCTACACCCGGCGTCAGCTGCGGCTGATGTATGGCGCAGGCGTCGAGCGCAACCTCTATTACGAGACGACGATTTACGGGAAGGACGAAGAGACGCTGCCGCTGCACGAAGTGTCGGTGGCCTACGAGCAGCGCGAGCCGTGGGGATCGCTTCAGGCAAGGACCGAGTGGTCGCAATACCTTCACGACCTGTCGAAGACGCGGCTCGAGCTCGAAGGGGAATTCTCACTGCGCGTCGCACGGGGCCTGTCTGTATCGACAAACGTCAGTGCCTCGCGAATCCGCGATCAACTGGCGCTCCCGGCACGCGGGGCCACCGACGAGGAGATCCTGCTGCGCATCCGCCGTCTCCAGACCGGCTACGAGTACAGCGTAGGGGTCAGCGTGACCTACACGTTCGGGTCGATCTTCAGCTCCGTCGTCAATCCACGATTCGGGCGGTAGGCGCCGGTGACGCAGAGCGCGAGCCGGCCGACCCTCGTGAAGTGGCTGGTGCCGCTGGCGGCGGCGTGCCTCATCCTGCTGCTCCCGGTGCCCGACGGCCTGACCCCGGCCGCGTGGCGGTACACCGCCCTGTTCGTGTTCGTGGTGGTCGGCCTGATCACCGAGCCCGTGGCCGCGCCGGTGATCGGGTTCATCGGGCTCTGCACGGCGGCGGTGTTACGGCTGGTCGCGCCAACCCCGGCCGCGTCGGTGCGGTGGGCGCTTTCGGGGTTCAGCAACGATGTCGTCTGGCTGGTGTTTTCCGCCACCACCTTCGCACTCGGATACGAGATCACCGGTCTCGGTCGACGGATCGCGCTCCTGCTCGTGGCGAAGCTCGGTGCCAACACCCTGGGATTGGGGTACGCCATCGCTGCGGCGGATCTGGTTCTCGCGCCGTTCATGCCGTCGAACACAGCGAGGAGTGCCGGGACCATCTATCCGGTCGTGAAGAGCATTCCTCCGTTGTACGGGTCGACGCCTGCGGTCCAGCCGCGAGCCATCGGCGGGTATCTGTGCTGGACGGCATTTGCCACGACCTCGGTCACGAGCTGCATGTTCGCCACGGCCCTCGCGCCGAACCTGTTCGCCGCGGAGCTCGCCGGCAAGATCGCCGGGGTCCAGGTCGGGTGGATGACATGGATGACGGGTGCGCTGCCGCTTGGGATCCTGCTGTTCGTGCTCACACCCGCGGTCAGCTACCTTCTCTATCCACCGACGATCAAGCGGGGTCCCGAGGTCGTCACCTGGGCGGCCACCGAGCTGGTCGCGATGGGCCCGATCTCCCGCAGGGAGGTCACGATGGCGCTGCTGGCGGTTGCCGCCCTCGCCGGGTGGATTTTCGGCGGCGCGATCATGGCGCCGGTCATCGTGTCTCTCATCGTGATCGCCTTGATGGTGATCACCGGAGTGGTCACCTGGAACGACGTGATCGGCAACAGGCAGGGATGGAACGTGCTCGTCTGGTTCGCCACGCTGGTCGCGATGGCCGATGGCCTCAATCAGGTTGGCTTTCTCGGCTGGCTCGCCGAGCGAAGCGCGGCCGCCCTCGCGGGATGGTCTGCCGTGACGATCGCCGTGGGCTTGATCGCGCTCTTCTTCGCGATTCACTACCTGTTTGCGAGCACGACGGCACATGCGACCGCCGTCCTGCCGGCGTTCCTCGTGACCGTGGTGGCGGTGCCGGGCATGCCCGTGAGAGCGGTGGTGTTGACCATGTTGTATTCAGTCGGACTGATGGGTGTGCTCACGCCGTACGCGACCGGGCCGGCGCCGGTGTGGTTCAGCGCCGGATACGTCGCCCCGAAGGATTTCTGGAGGCTGGGCGCCATCATGGGCGCCATCTACCTGGTGGCGCTGCTCGCAGTCGAGCTGCCGTATCTCTTGTACATCAATCGCTGAATTGGGATCCGGTAGTCCGGGATCCGGGCATTGGCTCGAATTGAACCTCCGGATCCCGAACCCCGGATCCCGGACTAGCGCACGAGGAACAAACAAATGAAGACCTACAGCATCGCGGTGATCCCGGGCGACGGGATTGGCCAGGAGGTCGTGCCGGCGGCTACCGCCGCACTCGATGCGGCGGCCGCGCGCGGCGGCTTCCGCTTCGAGTGGCAGCAGTTCGACTGGGGATCGCAGCACTACTTCGATCACGGGCGGATGATGCCCGACGATGCCATCGCGCGGTTGCAGGCTTTCAGCGCGATCTTTTTCGGAGCGGTCGGCGATCCGCGAATCCAGGACAACGTGACGCTCAACGGCTTGCTCCTGCCCATCCGCCGCGCGTTCGATCAATACGCGTGCGTCCGGCCGGCGGCGTTGTATCCGGGCGTGCGCTGTCCGCTGGCAGGCAAGGAGCCCGGTTCAATCGACTTCATCGTGGTCCGCGAGAACACTGAAGGCGAATACGCGCAGGTCGGCGGCATCTTGTACCCCGCCGGCGCGCACGGCGTCGCCATCCAGTCCGCTGTCTTCACGCGGCATGGCACCGAGCGAGTGATCAGGTTCGCGTTCGAGCTCGCACGCCGGCGATCGAAGAAGCACTTCGTCACGTCCGTGACCAAGTCGAATGCGCAGGGCTTCAGCATGGCCTTCTGGGACGCCGTGTTCGTTGAAGTCGCCCGGGAATATCCCGATATCCGCACCGAATCGCTGCTGGTCGACGCTGCGTGCATGGATCTGGTGCGGCGTCCCGAGACGTTCGACGTGATCGTCGCGTCGAATCTGTTTGGCGACATCCTCACGGACCTGAGCGCCGCGATCACCGGCAGTCTCGGGCTGGCCCCGAGTGCGAACCTGAATCCATCGCGCGCCTTCCCGTCGATGTTCGAGCCGGTCCACGGCTCCGCCCCCGACATCGTCGGCCGCGGCATCGCCAATCCGATGGCGCAGATGCTTTCCGGCGCGATGATGATGGAGTTTCTTGGTGAGAAGGACGCTGCATCAGCGCTCGAGAAGGCCGTCCTGGAAGTGCTCGCCGCCCGCCGCGATGTGACCCCGGATCTTGGCGGGAGCGGGACGACGGCGAGCGTGACGGCGTCAGTGCTGAGCCGGCTCTAGGCCAGGGTTCATCGCTGCCACAAATTTGGCGTTGATTCTTCACCGCCGCCACAAATCAACTCACGTCTCTCTCTCGTCCTACTAATTGTGTGCACGCAAAAAAGACTCGCGTGCATCCGGCGCCGGCTGCCGGCGTCAGCCATCGATTACGAAGAGGAATCGTGATGAAGACCTATGCCAGAACGCTCATCGCCCTCGCGGGCTTTGCGTTCCTCGTGACCGCGGCGGTGGCGAATGCCCAGTCCACGGACACGATCACCAAAGTGCCGTTTGCCTTCAACGTCGGAGCATCGCTCATGCCCGGCGACACCTACCGGGTGTCCAAGATTGGCGGACACACCGACGTGTTCATGATCAGCAGCCTCCGGCACTCCGTCATCCTGCTGGGCCAGCCCGACGGCCGCAAGACGGACGAGAGCCCGCGGCTCGTGTTCCACAAGTACGGCGATCAGTATTTCCTCCGTGAATTCTGGACCGGCGGCAGCACGGGGGTCAGCCTGCCGGAAACCCGCGAGGAGCGCCAGGTCGTAGCGCGAATCGCCGGTCGATCGACCCCGGAACGGATCATAGTGCTCGCGAACAAGAAGTAGCGTCAGGGACGGTAGCTCCGCCTGAAACTGTCGGGGGCTCGGGACTCGGGGCTCGGAGGCCGGCGGTAACCAGGGGCAACTGGTCGCTTGAATCTGTCACGGTTACCTCTGAGTACCACCGGCTCTTCCCAGCCCCGAGCCCCGAGTCCCGAGCCCGAGCCCCGAGCCCCGTAGCCGCGACAGGAACTAGAGCCTGCCTCGCCGAAGCCGTGAGGCGCGTGTGAGGAGCCTGCCTCGCCGAAGCGCGGAGGCGGGAACCAGCGTAGAATGCGCGGGTTGGGAGGGGCCAGGCTGATGAAGAACTCGAGCAGGGGAGTACGTGGACGCCGGATTACGCGCCGGGAGTTCGTCGGCAGCGCGGTTGCGGCGGCAGGGGTTGTCTCGGGTGCGCCGGCAATCCTGCGCGGCCAGAAGCTGAACAACAGGTTGCGAATTGCGTTCATTGCCTGCGGCGGCCGGGCGCGGGCGAGTCTCAGCGAGCTCACCATCCGGCCGGGCGCGCCGCCACCGGCTGGCAGGGGAACGCCCGATCCTTTTGCCGGGCCGCATCCGGATGAGGACGTCACCGTCCTTTGCGACATCGACGACAACGCGATCGAGTCGGCGGCGGAATTCTTTCCGAAGGCCAGGCGCGAGAACGACCTCCGCAAGGTCTTCGATCACCCGAACGAGTTCGACGCCGTCGTCGTCGCCACCACCGAGAACACGCATGCGTTCGCTACGTACCTGGCGCTGATCCACGGCAAGCACGTCTACTGCGAAAAACCGCTCACCTACAACGTGTGGGAAGCGCGGCTGATTCGCGAAACCGCTGCGAAATACCCGAAGCTGTCGACCCAGATGGGCAATCAGGGCCACGCCTCGCCAGCCAGGCGGAAGGTCAAGGAAGTCCTGAACACCGGCGTGATCGGACCGGTGCGCGAGGTTCACGTGTGGGCCGACCGGGCGTGGGGGCTGCAGGACGCAGCATCCGCTCAGAAGTTCGACAAGCCGCACGGCTTCTACAACGGGATCCAGATCGTGAACCGGTTCAAGGAATCGATGACGCCTCCGTCCACGCGCCATTGGGATCTCTGGCTCGGGCCCGCGCCTGCGCGCCCGTACCACGAAACGTATTTCCC
>Ga0111538_10001614_pt1 | contig 31682 bp, 14 predicted proteins | sample SoiMethybrSBSTD1_FD_79669 | JGI IMG/M metagenome (GOLD analysis project Ga0111538, IMG submission 79669) | Bulk soil microbial communities from a Populus tree surrounding site in Tennessee, USA - Soil MetaG P. TD hybrid SBSTD1 (version 2)... | ecosystem: Environmental > Terrestrial > Soil >... | reverse complement strand
CAGAGCACGGTCGGCCTCTTCAAGATCGGTCCGGATGGCGTCACGGCGGAACGAACACAGGTGAAACTTGGCAAGAGCTCGGTGAACACGATTGAAGTGCTGTCGGGTCTTAAGGTCGGGGATCAGGTGATCCTGTCCGACATGTCGGCTTACGACTCGTACGACCGAATCAGATTGAAGTAGGCACGGCCGGATTGCAGGCCCACTGGCCTGCGTCACAAATGGAGAAAACGCACATGGCAGAGAGCGGACAGCCGATTATCAAGCTTGATGGTGTGACGAAGGTGTTCTTCACCGACGAGGTCGAGACCCACGCACTGTCCGGTATCCACATGGAAATCGCCAAAGGCGAATACGTGGCGATTGCCGGGCCATCAGGCTGCGGTAAGTCAACGCTCCTGTCGATTCTCGGCCTGCTCGATTCGCCGAGCGAAGGCCAATATCAGTTGAACGGCCGGCCGGTCGCCGAACTGGCGGCGTCGGAGCGTGCGCGCGTCCGCAACCGCGAAATCGGTTTCATCTTCCAGAGCTTCAACCTGATTGGCGATCTCACGGTGTTCGAGAACGTCGAGTTGCCGCTCACCTATCGCGGCATGAAAGCCGCCGAGCGCAAGCAGCGCGCCGAAGCCGCGCTCGAGCGGGTCGGCATGGCGCATCGCGCGAAACACCTCCCGAGCCAGCTTTCCGGCGGTCAGCAGCAGCGCGTCGCAGTAGCCCGCGCCGTCGCCGGCGAACCGCTGATGCTGCTCGCGGACGAGCCCACTGGAAACCTCGATTCGCGCAGCGGCGAAGCGGTGATGGATCTGCTCCGCGAACTACACAAAGGCGGCGCCACGATCTGCATGGTTACGCACGATCCGCGTTACGCCCAACACGCCGATCGCATCGTCCATCTCTTCGACGGATTGATCGTGGAAGAAGAGGCGGGCGCCGATCGACGCGAGATTCAGGAAGCCAAGCGCGAACTGGCGGAAAGTGGTTTCGGAGCTATTTCATGATCAGGTTGCGCGGGGTCGAAAAGGCTTTTCCCCACGGTCCGACGAAGACCTACGTGCTGCGCCGGATCGATCTCGACATCAAGCCAGGCGAGTTCGTTTCGATCATGGGTCCATCAGGGGCGGGGAAGTCGACCTTGTTGCACATTCTGGGAATGCATGACCAGTCGTGGACCGGCGAGTATTACTTCGAAGACGTTCCGGTCCACACGCTCGATGGGAAGAAACGCGCCACGCTGCGCAATCGGAACATCGGGTTTGTATTCCAGAGTTATCACCTGCTCGACGATCAGACGGTGTTTGAAAACCTGGAACTGCCGCTTTCTTATCGCGACGTCAGCAAGAAAGATCGGCAGTCGATCGTTTGCGACACTCTCGACCGTTTTCAGATGGTGGGCAAGAAGGATCTGTTTCCGACTCAGCTTTCAGGCGGACAACAACAGCTCGTCGGGATTGCGCGCGCTGTCGTTGCGAGCCCCCGAATAATTCTGGCAGACGAACCGACCGGAAATCTTCATTCAGCCCAGGGCAAAGAGATCATGGACATGTTCAAGCGCCTCAACGACGAAGGCACAACCATTGTCCAGGTCACCCACTCCGAGACCAATGCAGCTTACGGCAATCGCATAGTGCAGCTCGAAGATGGCTGGATAGTTAACGGCCAATGATCGTCTAACCTGCAGTTGCTCATAACCGCAATCCATTGACCAACGGGCGATCGTCTGCTCGATCGTTGACGTCACCCGTGTGCTTGAAAGCCCCCTTGACCTGGTAATGGAGAAGTTATGGACGCCTTCCTGAACGACATCCGTTACGCGATTCGTAACCTGATCAAACGACCCGGTTTTACCCTTATCGCCGTCCTCACACTCGGTCTCGGGATCGGTGCGAACAGCGCGATCTTCAGTGCCATCAATGCGCTGCTTTTGAACCCCCTCGCTTTTCCCGAAACCAATCGAGTGGTTGCCATTTGGGACACGATGCCGAGCCGCGGCGTGCTCCATAACGAAGTGACGATGGCCAACTATCTCGATTGGCGCACGCAGAACCAGTCGTTCGAACAGCTTGCGCTGTATCGCTGGTGGAGCGCCAATTTCAGCGGCAACGATTCTCCCGAACGCATCCAGGGTTTTCAGGTCACCGCGAATTTCATCGACGTCACCGGCGTCAAGCCGATCATGGGCCGCAATTTCACCGAGGAAGAGAACCAGCCCGGTAAAGATCGCGTCGCGATCCTTACGCACAGTCTGTGGCAACGGCGTTTCGGCGGCGATCCAAACATTCTCAACAAGACGATCACCATCGGCAGCATTCAGCGAACGGTCGTCGGCGTCATGCCGGAACGTTTCAACTTTCCGAAAGGCGCGGAGGTCTACGCGCCGCTCGCGCTCACACCGGAGTTGATGCGCAGCCGCGGCAATCACAGTTACTACGTGATTGGACGACTCAAATCAGGAGTCACGATCGAACAGGCGCAGGCGGACACCAACAACATCACCGCACGTTTGGAGAAGCAGTATCCGGACACAAATACCGGTTGGGGCGCGGCTGTTTATCCGATCGTCGCGGATACGGTGCGGCAATACGATACCGCTTTGTGGGTGATGATGGGCGCCGTTGGTTTCGTGTTGCTGATTGCGTGCGCGAACGTCGCGAACTTGATGCTGGCGCGCGCGAGCGGACGGCAGAAAGAGATCGCATTGCGAGCGGCGCTGGGTGCGAGTCGCTGGCGGATCGTGCGGCAGTTGCTCACGGAGAGCGTCATCATTGCGTTGCTTGGCGGCGCGTTTGGCGTGTTGATTGGTTTTTGGGGCATCGACGCGTTGCGAGCTTCGAACCCGGGTGATGCAGCGAGGTTCGCGCCGGGATGGTACCAGCTCGGCATAAACGTTCCGGTGTTGTTGTTCACTGTCGGTATTTCGCTGTTCAGCGGTTTGGTGTTTGGTCTCGCGCCGTCGCTGCAGGTTTCCAAACCGGATCTCAACGATGCGTTGAAAGAAGGCGCGCGTAGCGTTTCCGGAAGCTCGCACCGGTTGCGCAGTTCGTTGGTCGTGTTTGAGGTTGCGCTGTCGTTGGTGTTGCTGGTGGGTGCGGGATTGTTGGTGCGAAGTTTTCTTTCGCTGCTCAACACCAATCCCGGTTTCATTTCCGACAACGTGTTGACGATGGCGCTCGTGCTGCCGTCGGCGAAGTACCGCGAAGAACCGCAGGCAGCCGCGTTCTACAACGATCTGGTCCAGCGCGTGAAGACGACGCCCGGCGTGGAGTCAGCGGCAGTCGTAAACCATCTGCCGCTCGGTGGCTCCAATTCGTCTGACTCATATCTCGTCGAGGGCGAACCTGAGCCGCAGCCGGGTCAGGAAAACGAGGGGCGTTATCGGGTCGCGAGTCCCGATTATTTCCACACGATGCGCATCTCGATCATCCAGGGACGCGGTTTCACCGAACATGACAAGGCCGATGCGCCGCGGGTGCTGATCGTCAACGAGACACTTGCGCGCAAGCACTGGCCCGGCCAGAGCCCGATCGGCAAACGCATTCGTTTCTACGGCCCACCTGAACGTACCGGCTGGATGGAGATCGTCGGCGTGATCGAAGACGTGCGGCACCATCTCGAGGAGCCGGCGACGCCCGAATACTACTTGCCGTTCGCGCAGGATCCGTGGAATGGGATGGTTTTGGTAGCACGGACGAACGTCGATCCGGGATCGCTGGCGGGCGCGATCCGGCAACAGGTTTGGTCCATTGACAAGGACCAGCCGGTGTTTGACGTGAAGACGATGCAGGAAGTGCGCTCGGCGTCGGTGACGATGTACTCGCTCTCGTCGGTGATGTTGGGCATCTTTGCGGGCATCGCGCTGCTACTCGCTTCGATTGGGATCTATGGCGTGATGGCGTTTGCGGTAACGCAACGAACGCAGGAGATCGGGATTCGCATGGCCCTCGGCGCGCGCGGCGCTGACGTTTTGAGACTTGTTATCGGGCACGGAATGAAGCTGGCTGTGATCGGTATCGCCATCGGATTGCTGGGCGCGTGGGGCTTGACTCGTTTCATGGGGCAGTTACTCGTCGGGGTGCAGGCGACTGACTTGTTGACGTTCGCAGTCGTGTCCGGATGTTTGTTCCTCGCTGCGTTGCTCGCGTGTTACTTGCCTGCGAGACGCGCAACGAAAGTCGATCCACTGGTGGCGTTGAGATACGAATAGGAGGTCTCGTGTTCGGTTCGGTTTGGCGTGACATTCGGTACGGTGCGCGGATGTTGATCCGGAAACCTGGTTTCACGATCGTCGCGGTGCTGACGCTCTCGCTCGGCATTGCCGCTACGACAGCGACATTCACCATCGTCGATGCGGTGTTGCTGCGGAAGCTACCCGTGATGGATCCGGATCGCGTCGTCGTGGTCCACAATCAGTTGCCGAAGATTAACCTTCCTCGCTCTGCGGTGTCAGCGCCGCATTATTTCGACTACAGCCGACAGACTGACGCTTTTGAATCGACCGGGGCTTTCATCACGCGAAACTTCAATCTTTCCGGCGCCGGCGTGCCTGAACGTTTGCAGGCGGGCCGGGTGACGGCGACGTTCTTTCCGACGCTGGGCATCAATCCGGCAGCGGGACGCTTCTTCACCGACGAAGAAGATCGCGCCGGCAACGAACGGGTCGTCGTGTTGAGTACTGCGCTCTGGAAACGACTCTTCAGCGCAAACACCAGCGCGCTCAACAGCTCGATTCAACTCAACGCCGATCATTATCAGGTGATCGGTGTCGCACCCGCCGGAATCGAGGAGATGTATCCGAGCGTCGATCTCTGGGTGCCGATGGCGTTCACGCCTCGCGAGCTTTCCGCAGAGCGCCGCAGCAGTTTGTCCTTCACGATGGTGGCGCGGTTGAAGCAGGGAACGACGCTACAGCACGCCCAGGACATCATGACTAACCTCGCGCGCAACACCGGCGCGAAGGATCCCGACATCTTCAACATCGAAGTCCGTTCGTTAACTGATGAATACGTGAGCGACGTGCGGCGTCCACTCTTCGTGCTGCTGTGCGCGGTGATCGCAGTGCTGTTGATCTCGTGCGCGAACGTCGCAAACCTGCTGCTGGCGCGCGCAACGGTGCGCGGGCACGAGATCGCCGTACGCGCTGCTCTCGGCGCGGGTCGAGGGCGAATCGTTCGCCAACTGCTGACCGAAAGCCTGTTGATCGCGCTGATCGGCGGCGTGTTCGGAGTCATTTTTGCGGTGTGGGGCACGAAGGCTTTACTCGCGCTCGCTCCTTCCGATCTGCCGCGACTCACGGCCGTCCAGGTTGATCTCCGGATTCTGTTGATCAGTATCGGTGCGTCGCTGGTTTGCGGCGTGATCTTCGGACTGGTTCCCGCGTTGACGGCGTCGAAAACAGATCTTGTCAGTTCGCTCAAGGAATCGGAACGCACCGATTCCGGCACGCGTCAGTGGTTGCGCCGTACGTTCGTCGTCGCGGAAGTCGCGCTGGCGTTGATGTTGTTGATCTCGGCGGGTCTGCTGGTGCGAAGCTTCGGCAAGCTGCTGGACGTGCGGCCGGGATTCGATCCGCATAACGTGATCACGCTGCGCACATCGCTTCCGGGCGCGCAGTATGACAAAGCGGCGAAGGTCGCGGCGTTCTACGACCAGGTGATTGCGCGCGTCTCAGCGTTGCCGGGAGTGGAACATGCGGGCGCCGCGTACCAGACTCCGTTCACCCCGGGCGCCGACAACTCGATGTTCCACATTCGTGGTCGACAAGCAGCGCCTGGCGATCCGCCGCCGCACGCTGACTACGCTTTCGTTTCCGCCGATTACTTCGCAACCGTTGGACAGCCCATTCTAAAAGGCCGCGGTTTCCAACCGGCCGATATGCGCGCCGGTAACTATTTTGCGCCGAACTCCGTCGCGGTCATCGACGAAGAGTTGGCGCGACGTTTCTGGCCCAACGGCGATGCGCTTGGCGGTGGTATTAGCTGGAGCGCTGAAGGTCCATGGGCCGAGGTCGTCGGCATCGTCGCGACAGCGCAGATAAAAGACCTCACCGAGCCGTCGAAAGGCACCTTCTACTTGCCGGCTTACGTTTCGATCTCGACGCTGGTCGTTCGCACGTCTGGAGATCCGCGGCCGTTGGCGGGTGCGATTCGCGATCAAGTCCTCGCAGTCGATCCCAGTCAACCAGTCTTTGACGTGAAGACGATGGATGAACGCATCGCGGTCACGCTCGAGACGCGACGTTTCGCGGTGGTCCTGCTCGGAATCTTCGGCGGACTAGCGCTGCTCCTCGCGGCGATCGGTTTGTATGGCGTGCTTGCGTTTGCCGTGTCGCAACGCACGCGTGAGATCGGAATTCACATGGCGCTCGGTGCGCGCACGCGCGACGTTTTGTTGATGGTTATCAGGCAGGGAATGTCGCTCGTCGTGATCGGAGTTGTTTTAGGAGTGGCAGGCGCGTACGCAGTGACGCGGACCATTCGCAGCCTGTTGTTTGAAGTAGGCACGACGGATCCATTGACGTTTGCGCTGGTTTCGCTGCTGCTCGCGCTCGTCGGATTCGTGGCGTGTTATTTACCCGCGCGTCGCGCGACGAAAGTAGATCCACTGGTAGCACTAAGGTATGAGTAATGGAGAATTTATTTAAAGATTTACGTTACGGATTTCGCGGGCTGCTGAAGCGGAAAGCATTTGCCGCTATCGCAGTGCTGACACTCTCGCTGGGCATCGGCGCCAACACCGCGATCTTCACGCTCGTCAACGCAGTATTGCTGAAGACGCTGCCGGTTCAGAATCCTCACGAGCTGGTCCTGTTCAGCGACATGACTGGCGAAGGGACCTCGATTGAAGACAGCCCACGCACCGGCAAGTGGACGCGGTTCTCTTACGCCTCTTACAAGTACTTTCGCGATCACAACGATTCATTCCAGGACATCGCGGCGTTGCGCAGCGGCGTCAGCCGTTTGAGCGTGCGACAACCTGATGCGCAAGCGAATGCGGCGGCGCGTTCCTCGGGACATCTGGTTTCCGGCAACTACTTTTCGCTGCTCGGCGTGCAGGCGATGCGAGGTCGCGTGCTCACCCCCGAAGACGACAAGCCAGGCGCTGAACCAGCCGCGGTGATCAGTAATCGCTACTGGCAAAAAGAGTTGAATAGCGACCCGTCGGTTGTCGGCAAGCGATTCATCATCAACGGCACTAACTTCACCGTCGTCGGCGTCATGCCACCGGAGTTTTTTGGCGAACGCATGAGACGTCCGCCCGACTTTTGGCTGCCGCTCTCGTTGCATCCGCAGATCGAGCTACGCAAGTCGTTTCTCGAAGACACTCAGGCTTACTGGCTGATGCCGATGGGCCGGCTCAAAGCCGGCGTGACGATCGAGCAGGCACAGGCGAGTATCAACGTGAAGCTGCGCCAACACCTCACCGAGCAAGCCGGCAGTCAGCTCACCGAAGAGCGACAGCGCGGTATTCAAAACACTTTCGTCCAGCTCGTCGACGGCAGCGGCGGGATTTCAGGACTGCGAGTGCTCTACTCAAAACCGTTGCAGATGCTGATGGCGATCGTCGGCATGGTGCTGTTGATTGCGTGCGCGAACGTGGGAAGCCTGTTGTTGTCGCGCGCGGCTTCACGCAAAGCGGAGATCTCGCTGCGCATGGCTTTGGGCGCAACGCGCTGGCGCATCATTCGTCAACTGCTCACGGAGAGCATGTTGCTCGCGCTGATCGGCGGCGTTTGCGGCGTGCTGCTGGCCCAGTGGGGCGTCACTGTGCTCGTGAGTCTCGTCGCTCGCGAAGCGCCACTCGATACGCGGCCGGACGTTGGAATTCTCGCGTTCACGATGGGCGTTTCGGTCCTCGCTGGAATTTTGTTCGGTCTCGTGCCTGCGATTCAGGCCAGCAAGACCGATCTGTCGTCGGCGATGAAAGAGAAGACCCGGACCGCACACGGTTTCTGGCGCGTGAGTCTTTCGGCAGCGCTCGTCGTGATGCAGGTAGGGCTTTCGATGGTTCTGTTGACGGGCGCCGGATTGTTCGCGCGCAGTCTCGCGAAGCTGCAAAGTGAGGATGTCGGATTCGATCGCTCGAATATGTTGCTCGTCAGCATCGATCCACGTCTTGCGGGATACAAACCAGCCGAACTCGCCGGGCTTTATCAACAAATAATCGAGCGAGTCGGCACAGTTCCCAACGTGCAGGCCGTCACGGTCTCCACCTATTCGCCGTTCAGCGGCCATATGCGAACCAGCAGCATCAAGTTGGCCGGTTTCACACCTCAACCCGGGGAGGACCCGTTAGTCGAAGACATGCTGACTGGTCCAAAGTACGCGCAGACGCTTGGTGTTCCGATGATCCAGGGGCGCGACATCGAGGTACGCGACACTGCGTCCGGCCCAAGCGTCGCGGTGGTGAACGAAACCTTCGTCGAGCATTACTTAAAAGGACAGAACCCAATTGGCCGCACCTTCACGTTTGACGACGAGAACGACAAGAGCGCGGCGATCGAGATCGTCGGCGTGATCGGCGACGTCAAGTCGCAGGACACGCGCGAGCCCGTCGTTCCCGCAATTTTTCGGCCAATTCTTCAGGTCCAGGACCAATCCGCGTACACCGTTAACATTCAGATCCGCACAAACGGCGATCCAACAGCCGTCGCGGCACCCGTGCGCCAGATGATCAATCAGGTCGACGACAAACTTCCGATCTACGACGTCATGTCGATGAACGAACAGATCCGCGACAAGCTGAACCAGGATCGTTTGATCGCGCAGTTGGTCAGTTTCTTTGGCGCGTTGGCGCTGATTCTCGCGTGCATCGGTTTGTACGGAGTGATGGCCCACGGCGTTGCGCGCCGCACTAATGAGATCGGGATACGAATGGCACTCGGCGCTAAGGGCGGGAACATTGCGTGGATGGTTTTGCGTGAAACGCTGGTGTTGGTGATTACGGGACTGGCGCTGGGCATACCCGCGGCACTGTTGTTGGCGCGGTTGATCGCGACGCAACTATTCGGAATGAGTCCGACGGATCCGTTGACGTTGATCGCGGCTGCGATCGTTTTGACCGTCGTCGCACTGCTCGCTGGTTACATTCCCGCGCGCCGTGCGTCGCATGTCGATCCGTTGACTGCACTTCGATACGAATGAAGAGGAGGCAACTATGGAGACGACGTTTCGAGACCTACGCTATGGATTTCGGAACTTGCTGAAGCGGCCCGGGTTCACGGCCATTGCGCTGATCGCATTGGCATTGGGCATCGGCGCGAACACTGCGATCTTCAGTCTTGTCAACGCCGTCGTGCTCCGGCCGCTTCCTTACGCCGAACCCGATCAACTCGTTTGGATGTGGGGCAACCTGCGTAACGGCACGAATCGCGCCAGCGTCGCTCCGGCCGACTATCTCGACTACCGCAATCAGAACAAAACCTTCGAACAGTTGGCGGCAACGTTTTCCATTACCGCGCCGGTCAACCTTACCGGCAGCGGCGACCCCGAGCGTCTGACTGCATCGGTCGTAACGGGCAACTACTTCCAGGCGCTCGGCGTCACGCCTGCGCTTGGTCGCGGGTTTTCACTCGACAACGAAAAGTCCGGCAGTGATCAAGTCACGGTGCTGAGTCACGCGCTGTGGCAAACACGTTTCGGCGGCAATCCGGGAATCGTTAATGAGCGAATCCTCCTCGACGGCAAGAGCTTTGAAGTAATCGGCGTGATGCCGAAAGACGTCACGTTGCCGCAGACTGCACAACTTTGGGTGCCGCTAAACTTCGAAGCTAGTCCTGAGTTGAAGTCGCGCAAGGCGCACTTCATCCGACCGATTGGCCGGCTAAAGCCCGGTGTCACCTTGGCCCAGGCGCAAGCGGACACCGACGCGATCGCGGCCCAGATCGAAAAACAGTTTCCCGACACCAGCACGGGCTGGAACCTCCGTCTCGAGCCGTTGCGTGAGCGAGTCGTCGGAAGCAGCAGAACCACGCTCTTCATTCTTTTTGGCGCGGTTGGATTTGTGTTGCTGATCGCCTGCGCGAATGTCGCGAACCTGCTGCTGGTCCGTGCGACTGCACGACAGAAAGAGATCGCGTTACGCACGGCACTTGGCGCGAGCCGATGGCGCATCGTCCGTCAACTGATCACCGAGAGTCTGCTGCTCGCCCTAATCGGCGGCGTACTTGGAGCCTTGATCGCTGCGTGGGGAATCGATCTGCTGGTTACGCTCAGTTCCAACACTATTCCGCCCACGGCAGTCGTAAAGATCGATTCGACTGTGCTCGCGTTCACTCTCCTTACATCGCTGCTCACGGGTTTGCTATTTGGCGTTCTACCCGCAATCCGTACCGTGAAGCTGAACCTTTCCGATGCGCTCAAAGAAGGTGGCCGTGGCGGCGGTGAGAGCGCGCTCAGAAATCGCACGCGCAGTTTGCTGGTCGTATTCGAAAGCGCCGTTGCCGTGGTGTTGTTAATCGGCGCGGGATTGCTGGTTAGAAGCCTGATCGCCCTCCAAAACACCAGCCCGGGATTCGACTCCAACAACGTCCTCACGATGCGTGTCGATCTGCCGCGAACGAAGTACGACAAGGGAGAGAAGCGTGCAAACTTCTTCCAGCAACTCGAGCAACGCCTCAGCGGATTGCCGGGTGTCGAGACAGTCGGCCTAATCACCGAGCTACCGTTAAGCGGTCAACCAAACGACACGCCCTTCACCGTTGAAGGCAGGCCACCAGTCGCGCCTAACCAGCAGTTCGGTGCTGACTTCCGTCGCGTGAATCAGAACTATTTTCAAGCGTTGCGAATACCGTTGTTGCGCGGACGGAGTTTGACCGACCAGGACGTGCGGCAGAACGCGAATGTGGTTGTTGTAAGCGAGTCGTTGGTGAACACGGTGTTTCCGAATGAGGAAGCACTCGGAAAACGAATAGTCACCCCAGTCGATCCCGATCCATTAGAGATCGTCGGAGTCGTCGGCGACATCCGGCATCGCTCGCTGGAATTTCAGCCGTACGCCGCGATTTACATTCCGACACGCGAAATGAGTTGGTTCAACATCGCGATTCGAACGCAAGGGGACCCGATGAGTTTGGCGGCCGGGGTGCGACAAGAGGTGAACGCAATCGATCCGGACCAACCGATCTCGGCGCTTAGACCGATGGAAGAATGGGTCGCTACCTCAACATCGACCCCGCGCTATCGCACCACACTGCTTACTTTGTTTGCGGCGATCGCGATGGTCCTCGCGGCTACTGGTATCTACGGCGTGATGTCTTACTCGGTTGCACAACGTACGCATGAGATCGGCATACGCATGGCGCTAGGGGCCCGGCGGGTCGATGTTTTGAATTTGGTTGTGCGTCAGGGGATGGTCCTGGTGCTGATTGGCCTCGCGATCGGGCTCGCGGGAGCATTCGCGCTGACGCGAGTGATGGCGACCTTGTTGTTTGGCGTGACGGCGAAAGACCCGATCACGTTTGTCGTAGTCGCGGGGTTGTTGTCGGTGGTCGCATTGATCGCCTGTTACATACCGGCACGCCGCGCAACCAAGGTCGATCCGTTGACGGCGCTGCGTTACGAGTAATGGGGGAGGTACTGAAATGCGGGACACGTTATTCAACGACATTCGTTACGGCTGGCGCGGGTTGACTAAACATCCCGGCTTCACCGCGATCGTGGTCATTACGCTGGCGCTGGGCATCGGCGCAAGCACGGCGATCTTCAGCGTCGTGAACAGCGTCATGTTACGGCGACTGCCGTATCCAACGGCTGACCGGATCGTTGCGATCCAGGAGTTGAATAATGAGGGCCGTCAGGGTCAGGTTACTGGTCCAAACTTTCTCGATTGGCGCGCACAGAACACTGTCTTCGAGCATCTTGCCGCGATCAAAAAGACCAACGTCAACCTGGCACTCGCCGATCAAGCCGAACGTATCGACCTGGCCCAAACCTCCGCCAACTTTTTCGATGTGTTTGGCGTTCGACCCCAACTCGGTCGTCTCTTTGTTGCCGGTGACGAGGAGGCAGGGCACGCGCCGGTCGTGGTCCTGAGTGACTCGTTGTGGCGGCGCAGGTTTGGCGCGGATCCCGGAGTAGTTGGACAGCAAGTCAGCCTCGATGGTTCAAATTACACCGCGATCGGCGTTACGCCTGCCGGGTTTCAGTATCCGAACAAGACCGAAGCATGGCTACCGCCGTTGAAACTCGCGCCGGAGATTGGTCCGACGATCGAGCCGACCCAACGGCGCGGCATGGGTTACCTCTACGCGATCGCTTTGCTGAAACCGGGTGTGTCGGTGGCCCAGGCCGGAACCGAGATGGAAACCATTACGGCGCGGCTGCGACAGCAATATCCCGAAACCAACAATCGCCGGTTTAATCGTGTCGTTTCACTTCAGGATCATCTCGTCGGCAATACAGAGACGATGCTGAAGCTGCTCTTTGGCGCAGTGTTGTTTGTGCTGCTCATCGCCTGCGCTAACGTCGCGAACCTTCTACTGGCGAGTGCGGCGGCGCGCAGCAAAGAGATGGCGATTCGCGCCGCGCTTGGTGCGTCGCGTATCCGCGTCATGCGGCAGTTGTTGACTGAGAGCCTGATGCTCGCGCTCGTGGGCGGCGCTCTCGGGTTGATCCTGTCGAGCTATGGCGTGAAGGCGATAGTCAGACTACTGCCGCCGGACTTTCCACGACTGAACGAGATCGGCATCGACTGGCGCGTATTTGCGTTCACACTCGGGGCATCGCTGCTGACAGGATTGCTCTTCGGCTTTGTGCCGGCTCTTCATCTTTCGCGCACCGACGTTCAGGAAGCGATGAAGGAAACTTCGCGTGGCGCGTCGGGCGGCGCTCGCCACACGCGCTTACGACAGGCGCTAATCGTTACCGAGGTGGCGTTGTCAGTCGTGTTACTCGCTGGAGCTGGACTGCTGTTTCGCAGTTTCCTGCGCTTGCAGGCGGTCGAGGCTGGTTTCACTCCGCAACAAGTTTTGACCGCACGGCTTTCTCCCGCTGGTCCACAGTTTCAAACCGATCAGGACTTGATCAGGTTTTACGATCAGGTGCTGGACCGAACGCGCGCGATTCCCGGTGTGCAAAGCGCCGGCATGATCAATGTATTGCCACTCACTCCTGGACCAACCGTCGGTTTCCAAATTGAGGGACGCCCGATTCTGACCCCTGACAAAATGGTGCCAACCAATTTTCGCAACGTCAGTCCGGACTATTTCCGCACGATGAACATCCCGGTGCTAAAAGGACGCGCCTTTACCGCGCAGGACGACAGCAATGCCCTGCCCAGATTGATGATCAATCAGGCACTGGCCCAACGCGACTTCCCCAACGAAGATCCAGTCGGCAAGCGAATCACGTTCGGTACTCCCGCGCCGAACAACGAGCCTGTCTGGTTCGAAATCATCGGCGTAACTGCCAACACTCGGAGCCTCGAGCTGCGTGAAGAAGCACCGGCGGAACTCTATTTCACAAGCAAACAAAGCCTGTTCGAGAACATGGCGATCGTCGTCCGCTCGACTGTCGAGCCGGAAAGCATCGCGCCGGCACTCAGGCAAGCAGTGGCCGAAGTGGATCGGACCGTTCCGGTCTCTCGAGTCAAGACGATGGAACACATCGTCAGCGAATCAGTCACGCAGCCGCGGTTCAATCTGTTTCTGCTCGGCATGTTCAGCGGTTTGGCGTTGCTGTTGTCGGTAGCTGGAATTTACGGAGTCACCGCTTACACGGTGACGCAACGCACACACGAGCTCGGCATACGCATCGCGCTCGGCGCGCAGGTCGGCGACGTGTTGCGAATGATCCTGGGGCAGGGAATGGCGGTGATCGGCATGGGGCTAGTGATCGGACTGATCGCTGCGTTTGGTTTGATGAGGTTGATGAACAGTTTGCTCTTTGGCGTGAGCGCGACCGATCCGTTCACATTCATCGGTATCACGGTCGTGCTGATCGCTGCTGGGCTGCTTGCCTGTTACATCCCGGCGCGGCGGGCGACGAAAGTCGATCCGTTAACGGCGTTGAGATACGAGTGATCTGAATGAAAAACTTGCTGAAAGACATTCGTCACGGAATGCGCAGCCTGTTGCGGCAGCCCGCGTTTACGGTGGTCGCCGTGATCACGTTGGCACTGGGCATCGGCGCCAACACCGCGATCTTCAGTCTGGTCAACGCGGTCCTATTGCGCGCGTTGCCGTTTCAGAATCCCGAACAGCTCGTCTCGATCGGCAAAGCACCGGAAGCTGGCGGTCTGCCGGGACTCGCGGGTTTTCAGTATCTCGCCTGGAAAGACAGAAGCACTTCATTCGACGGCATCGCCGCGTACAGCGACGACAATTTCAACCTCATCGGCAGCGGCGATCCCGAACGCATCTCATGCGCGCGAGTGACCGCGAGTCTCTTCCCGACGCTTGGCGTGAAACCGATGGTGGGCCGCACGTTTGTGTCCGAGGAAGATCGTCCCGGCGAGAATCGAGTCGCGGTTGTCAGCGAAGGTTTCTGGCAGCGGCGTTATGGACGTGATGCGTCTCTAGTCGGCAGCACTATTCAACTCGACGACAAGCGTTACACGGTGGTTGGCATCATGCCTTCCAGTTTTCGTTTCCCGGGCGAGTTCGAGATCTGGTTGCCGCTGGCGCTGGATCCCGTCAGGGAAACGCAGGGTGACTTTTGGAGTCTGGTTGAAGTCGTGGGCCGCGTGAAGCCGGGCGTGACGGTCCAACAAGCGCAGACTGAGTTGGATCTCATCTCGCAGCAGGCTGCCACCGAACAAAAGGAGAAGGTGACGGTCACGCGGTTGGAGCTTCATCAACTGCATCAACAACTCGTCGTCGGCGTTCGACTGACATTGCTGGTCCTGTGGGGTGCTGTGGGTTTGGTGATGTTGTTGGCGTGCGCCAATGTCACGAACCTAATGTTGGCGCGCACTGTTTCGCGGCAACGCGAGATGGCGATCCGCGCAGCAGTCGGCGGTCGTCGTTGGCAACTCATCCGCCAACTACTCGGCGAGAGTCTCGTCCTGGGACTCACAGGTGGGGCGCTGGGGTTATTGTTGGCTATTTGGGGCGTGAGCGCGATTGCGTCGCTCGTGCCGGAAGGATTTGCCAGCTCGGTTTACAACCTGAACGCGATCGCTCTCGACTGGCGCGTGTTTGGTTTTACGTTTGCGCTCTCGCTGTTGATGGCCCTGGTGTTTGGAATCGTTCCCGCGCTCAGCGGCTCGAGACCGGATCTGTTGAAGGTGCTGCGCGAGAGTAGCCCGCGCAACCTGATGGGTCTGGGCTTGCGCAGTATGCGCGGCTGGCTGGTTGTTACCGAACTCGCGCTGGCTCTCGTGCTGCTACTCGGCGCCGGGCTATTAGTTAGGAGTTTTTGGCGACTGAGCGCGGTAGATCTCGGATTCAATCGCGAGAACGTGCTGATGGCGCGTCTCAATCTGCCGCGCTCGGTCTATCGCACCGAGCCTCAGACCGCTGCTTTCTACGGACAATTGCTCGAGCGCGTAAAGACGCTGCCGGGTGTCGAGTCAACGGGCGTGATCAATCACACGCCGCTTTCCGGTTTTGGGGTGATCGTCTTCACCGGAATCGAAGGTCAACGACCTCCCGATCAGGAGAAAGACTTACCACTCGGCGTCGGCTCGGTTTCACCTGACTATTTCCGGACTTTGCAGATTCCGCTGATCAGCGGACGCGTTTACGACGAACGCGATCGTGCCGACGCGCCGAAAGTCGCAGTCGTCAACCAGGCGTTTGCCCAACGGTATTTTCCCGCGGGCGATGTCTTAGGCAAACGTATTGGCTTCGGCTGTAAAGACGGCCTTTGCAGGACGATCGTCGGTGTTGTCGGCAACGTGAAACAGGAGAGCATCACAGCGGACGTGGCGCCCGAGATTTACGTGCCGTTCAGCCAGATGCCGATGAACAGCATGACGCTGTTTGTTCGCACCAACGGCAACCCCACGGATCTCGCGCAAGCCTTGCGCGCTGAAGTGTTCGCCATCGACCGGAACCAGCCGGTTTACAACATGAAGACGTTGGACCAGCGCGTCGTCGAGACGATCGCACTTTCGCGTTCGCTGATGCTGCTGTTCTCCGGTTTCGCGTTGTTGGCACTGGTACTGGCGTGTGTGGGGATCTACGGAGTCGTTTCGTATTCGGTGAACCAGCGCACGCGTGAGATCGGCATTCGCATGGCGCTTGGCGCGCGTGCGGTCGACGTGTTGCGGCTGGTGCTCAGGAACGGAATGACGCTGGTTATTGCGGGCGTCGCGATCGGCGTCGCCGGCGCGCTCGCGCTCACAAGGTTTTTAACGACGATGCTCTTCGGAGTAACTCCGACGGACACGACGACGTTTGCCGTGGTTTCGGTGGTGCTTGCGATCGTGGCGTTGATCGCGTGTTTGGTTCCGGCGCGGCGCGCGACGAAGGTCGATCCGTTAGTGGCTTTGAAATACGAGTAGGACCACAACAGAGTTAAAGGGGTAAAACGATGAACAAGTTGATCCAAGATCTGCGTTACGGAATTCGAACTCTTTTGAAGCGACCGGGATTCGCTTTCATAGCCGTCGCGACGCTCGCACTCGGCATGGGCTCAAGCACCGTGATCTTCACCGTCGTCGATGCGGCCTTGCTGCGCGGACTGCCGTACAAAGAGCCGAACGCTCTGTATCACTTGTGGGAGCGTACGCCGAAACAGGACTTTCCGAAACGTGAGTTCTCGTATCCCGACTATCAGGACTATCAGCAGAACAACGTCTTCGACGGACTCGGCGCGTACACCGGCGGCGGCGCGCTGCTCACTGGTCTCGGCGAGGCTGAACGCATCGCGGCCCCGCGGGCCAGCGCAAATTTCTTTTCCGTGCTTGGCGTCGAGCCTTATCTCGGCCGCACGTTCCAAACCGGCGAAGACGTTCCGAATGGTCCAAAAGTCACGGTGCTCACTTACGGCTTCTGGCAGCGCAGGTTCGGCGCCGATCAGAATGTTCTTGGTCGCGCGATAACGATCAACGGCGAGAGTTACACCATCGTCGGCGTGTTGCCCGCGAGTTTTCAGTTTGCACTCAGAAACTCAGATCTCTGGCTCCCGTACCAGCCGACGCAAATTCAACTGACGCGCCGTTCTATGCACGGCACGAACCTGATCGGGCGTCTCAAATCAGGCGTCACGCCGGAGCAGGCGGACTCTGAAATCAACGTCATCGCCAGTCGTATTGAAAAGCAATTTAACGATTCACATGCGGGCACGACGGCGCGCGTTGTGCCGTTGCAGGAAGAGATCGTTGGGACAGTCAGGCCGATACTGTTCGTCCTGCTCGCGGCCGTAGCTTTTGTCCTTCTGATCGCGTGCGCGAACGTTGCCAGTTTGCTCCTGACGCGATCGTTGGCGCGTCAAAAAGAGGTCGCGCTTCGGGCAGCTCTGGGCGCGAGCCGGTGGCGAGTCGTGCGTCAAATGCTCACAGAGTCGCTGTTGCTTTCATTGGCCGGCGGCCTTGGTGGTTTGTTGATCGCGTATTGGGGCGTGCCTGCGCTCGTCGCAACTCTGCCGCAGAATCAGCTCAACGCGTTGCCGTTTCTGAGGTCGTTGCACATCGATCTCGGCATTCTCGGTTTCTCGTTCGGGCTTTCGCTGTTGACGGGTGTCGTGTTTGGCCTGGTCCCCGCGCTTCAGTCTTCGCGCCTCGATCTCAATGAAGTCTTGAAAGAAGGTGGACGACAGTCGTCCGCGGGTGCCGGACAGCGTTTGCGTAGCGCGCTCGTCGTGGGCGAGATCGCGATGGCGGTGGTGTTGCTGGTCGGCGCCGGGTTGATGATGAAGAGCCTAATGCGTCTGTTGCAGACGAATGTCGGCTTCAACACTGAAAACCTGTTGACGATGGGTGTCGTGCTGTCGCCGGCGAAATATACCGATCCAAATAAGCTCACGAATTTTTACACGCAGTTGAACGAACGCGTGCAAGCACTGCCGGGCGTAGCAGGCGCGGGCACTGTCGACATCCTTCCGCTCAACGCCGGTAACACCACTCGCTTCATCGTCGACGGCGATCCGATCCCGCCGCCGGGTAAAGAGACCGAAGCGAACTCTCGCGTTGTCAACCAGCACTATTTCAAAACGATCGGCGTTCCTCTGCTCGCCGGGCGCATGTTCGACGATCGCGACAACGTTAACTCTCCGCCGGTTGTGATCATCGGCAAGACGATCGCCGATCGTTTGTTTGCCGGCCGCGATCCGGTTGGCAGGCAACTGCGCTACCCGTCGGTTCAGTTACCTCCGATCACGATCGTCGGTGTGGTCGGCGATGTGAAGATCACGGGTCTCGATGATGAGATCAGGCCGGTGCTGTACTACCCGTCTCTACAGAATGGCGGCTTCAATGCGGGTCTCGTCGTCCGCACCCACACCGATCCGACTTCACTCGCCGGCGCCGTTCGCGGCGAGATTCGTAATCTCGATCCGGACGCGGCGATTGTAAACGTCAACACGATGGAAGGAATGATCTCGCAGACGCAGGCGTCGTTCATCAGACGCTTTCCGGCGTTGCTGATCGGGATCTTTGCGGGTGTGGCGTTGTTGCTGGCGTCGATCGGGATCTACGGCGTGGTTTCGTACTCGGTTAGCCAGCAGATCCATTACATCGGCATCCGCATGGCGCTCGGTGCTGGTCCATCCGACATTCTGCGCATGGTGTTGAAGCAGGGAATGATACTGGCGCTGGCGGGTGTCGGGATTGGTGTCATCGCGGCAGTCGCGTTGATGAAGCTGTTGAGCTCGTGGGCGGCCACGTTGCTCTATCAAGTGAAGATCACTGACATTACGACCTTTGCGATCGTCACGGGAACGTTGTTCGTCGTTGCGTTACTCGCATGTTACTTGCCGGCTCGGCGCGCGACGAAAGTCGATCCGCTGGTGGCGCTCAGATATGAGTAAGTAAACACAGATCGGAGTAGAAAAATGCTTCAAGACATCCGGTACGCCTTCAGAATGTTGCTGAAGAAACCGGGCTTCACCCTCGTGGTGGTGCTCACCCTCGCGTTGGGTATAGGCGCTAACGCCGCGATCTTCTCGGTGGTTAAAGGCGTGTTGCTCAACCCGCTGCCGTTTCCCGACCCGGAACAGTTGGTGACGTTCCACCAAAGCAAACCCAACTTCGAAACGGGCGCCATTCCCTATCTCAACTTCGTCGACCTGCAACGCGAGAACCAAACATTCTCGTCGATGGCGATCTCGCGCGGCGCGGGTTACACGCTGCTGGGCGCGGGCGAAGCAGAGCGCGTGACCGCGCGAATGGTCTCGGCTGACTTCTTCACGGTCTACGGCATCAAGCCTGCGCTCGGCCGAAACTTCACCACGGAAGACGATCGAAAGGGCGCCGATCCGGTGACGATCATCAGCGATCGTCTCTGGGCGCGAAAGTTCAACTCCGCCTCCGATCTGGTCAACAAGAGCATCACTCTCGACGATCGCAGTTATCGAGTAATCGGCATTCTGCCCGGCAGTTACAAAGGAACAGTGGCCGATGTTTACGTTCCGATCGGCGCGTGGTCCAGCCCGGCGCTGCAAACCCGCACCGCCGCGCTCGGCATTCACGGCGTCGGTCGAATGAAACCGGGCGTCTCGGTCGAACAAGCTCAGGCCGATCTCAATCGCATCATGGCGACGCTCGCCGAGATGTATCCGCAGGCGAACAAAGGACACGGCTCGAAAGTTATTCAACTGAAGGAGCGTCTCGTCGGCAACGTCCAACCGGTGTTGTTGATGCTGTTCGCAGCCGTCGGTCTGGTGCTGCTCATTGCGTGCGTGAACGTCAGCAATCTGATGCTGGCGCGAGCGACGGGCCGCACCCGCGAGTTTGCGATCCGCGCAGCGTTGGGCGCGGGGCGCTGGCGTCTGCTTCGTCAGTCGCTGATCGAGAGCACGATGCTCGCGTTGGTTGGTGGCGCTACTGGTCTATTCATCGCAGCATGGGGCACGACTGCGGCGCTAAAAGCGCTACCGACTGCGTTGCCTCGCGCCGAAGAGGTTGCCCTCGACCTGCGCGTGCTGCTCTTCACGATCGGCGTTTCGCTGCTCACCGGAATCGTCTCCGGTCTCGCGCCTGCACTGAAGACTTCGCAATGGCGCTTCAACGAAACATTGAAAGAGAGTGGTCGCGGTGCGAGCACGACGCGTGCGCGCGCGCAGGGCGCGTTTGTCGTCGCCGAGATGGCGATGGCGCTCGTGCTTTTGATCGGCGCGGGACTGCTGATTCGCAGTCTCAACGCGCTGTGGAATGTCGATCCCGGATTCAAGGCGGACAACGTCGTGACGTTCGGTGTCACGTTTCCGCCGTCGATGCGCAGCTCAACCGCGGCTGCGAGTCGCGCCTACATGCGCGATCTCAGTAACCGTCTGAACGATATGCCTGGGGTAACGGCTGCGTCTCTCACCGCCGCCGCCACGCCACTGGTCGGCGAAGACGATCGCTACTTCTGGATGGACGGTCAACCAAAACCCGCAAACAGCAACGACATGCACATGGCCTTGTTTTACGTTGTCGAGCCCGGATACCTGGAGACCATGGGCATCCGCCTGAAGAAGGGACGTTTCTTCACCAACCAGGACGACGAACGATCGACGCGCGTGATGGTCGTCGACGAGATGTTGGCCCAACAAAAGTTCGGCAATGAAGAAGCGATCGGTAAACGAATCAATATCGACGACGACGGCGCTTACGAGATCGTCGGCGTTGTCGGCCACGTTAAGCAGTGGGGACTCGACATCGACGGCGAGAACCTGCAGGCGCAGCTGTACGTTCCGTTTCGCGCGGCGCCCGACAGCCAAGTCGCGGGCACGGGCGGCATGGGCGTGGTCCTCCGCGCTGATAACGACGTCACTCCGTCATTCATAACTTCCATTCGCGACGTCGTGCAGCAACAGAACAATCAGAACGTCATTTCCAACACGGCGACGATGAACGAAACGATTGCCGACTCGTTGTCGCAGCGTCGCTTCGCGATGATCGTGCTTGGCGCGTTCGCGGCCGCCGCGCTGCTGCTGGCGAGTCTCGGGATCTACGGCGTGATTTCTTACCTGGTGGGCCAGCGTGCTCACGAGCTCGGCATTCGCGTCGCGTTGGGCGCTTCCCGCCGGCAGATATTCACGCTCGTGTTGGGCCATGGTCTGAAGATGACACTCGCGGGAGTGGTGCTTGGACTTGTCGCAGCTTTCGGACTGACGCGTTTGATTCGCACGATGCTCTACGGCGTCGGCGCAACGGACCCGGCAACGTTCGCGATCATCGCCGTGTTGCTGACGATCGTCGCGCTGGTTGCCTGTTACCTGCCGGCACGGCGCGCGACGAAGGTCGACCCGCTGACGGCGTTGAGATCCGAATGATGAAAGACATTCGTTACGCAGTTCGTGTCCTGCTCAAGAACCCCGCGTTCACCGTGACAGCTCTGCTGACGCTCGCGCTCGGCATCGGCGTCAACACGGCGATCTTCAGCGTGGTGGATTCAGTTCTGCTGCGTCCATTGCCGATGAACGATCCCGATCGGGTTGTGTCGGTTTGGGAACACAGTCTGCGCGCCGGCGTCGATCGCAACGAGATGGCGCCCGCGAACTACGTCGACCTGCGAAATCAAAACCAGGTGTTCGAGGGCGTCGGCGCATTCGGAGACACGAGTATGAACCTGACCGGCGTCGGCGAACCCGAGCGGCTCGACGCGCGGGTGGTCACCGCGAAAGTCTTCACGTTGCTCGGTGTCAAACCTGCGTTGGGACGAACGTTTTCGCCGGAGGAAGACCAGCCGGGTCTGCATCGCGTCGTCGTGTTGAGCGACGGTCTGTGGCGGCGACGATTCAACAGCGATCCGGGAATCGTCGGTCGCAACATCACGTTGAACGCCGAGTCGTACCTGGTCGCCGGCGTGATGCCGCCGGACTTCTTCTTTCCGGTGCGTGAAGGCGAACTGTGGACGCCGTGGGCCATGGAGCCCGAAGAAGCGAGCGGCCGTGGCGATCATTATGTCCGCGTCATGGCGCGTCTGAAGCCGGGAGTTACGATCCAACAGGCGAACGCCGAAGTCGAAGCGATCGCAGCGCGTTTGTCGGGTGAATACCCGCGGACCAACGAAGGTCTCGGTTTTCTCGTCAGTTCATTTCACGAAGACTACGTCGGCAATCTCCGCACGCCGATTCTGATCCTGTTCGCCGCCGTTGCCCTGGTGCTGCTCATCGCGTGCGCGAACGTCGCGAATCTCTTATTGGCCCAGGCGACGAGCAGACGACGCGAGATCGCGATCCGCATGGCGCTCGGCGCGAGCCGTCTCGCAATCATTCGACAAATGTTTGTCGAGAGCTTGTTGCTTGCGATCGGTGGCGGAGTGCTCGGCGTGCTCGGCGCGATGTGGGGCGTGCAGTGGTTGTCGAAACTGGTGCCCGAGAGTCTTTCGAAACTTCAGAGCGTTTCGGTCGACGCACGCGTCTTTGCTTTTACTCTCGGTGTGACGGTTCTCACCGCGATCGTGTTTGGCGCCGTGCCTGCGATTCACGCGTCGCGATCGAAACCCGGAGAGACGTTGAGTGAGGTCGGTCGGGACATGGCAGGTGGAGTGTCCGGACGTTACGTGCGCCGGATGTTGGTCGTGGCGGAAGTGGCGCTCGCGGTGGTCCTGCTCGTCGGCGGTGGACTTCTGATCCGCAGTTTTCAGCGACTGCGTCAGGTCGATCCGGGCTTCAGGACGGACAACCTGCTCACGATGCGCATGGTTCTGCCGTTTTCGAAGTACGCCAAACCGGAACAGCGACGCGCTTTTTACGACGAGTTGCTACGACGTGTGGATGAACTGCCCGGCGTCGAGTCAGCCGGGATGATCACGTTTCTGCCGTTGTCGTTCAGCGGTATGAACTTCGCGTTCAGTATCGAAGGACGCACCTCGCCGGGCGACATGAACCTTCCGCTCGCAGTCTATCGCGTCGTCAGTCCTGACTATTTCCGCGCAATGGGAATTCCGTTACAGCGCGGGCGAGTTTTTGACTCGCGCGACACTGCCGACTCGCCGCCGGTCATCGTCGTGAACAGGCGGATGGCCGAACACTTCTGGCCCGGCGAGGATCCGACTGGCAAGCGGTTGAAGATCGGACCAGTCGATTCGCGTAACCCGTGGGCCATCATTGCCGGCGTGGTCGGCGACGTGCGGCAGGGCGGACTCTACGGCGAGCAAAATTTCGAACTCTACGTGCCGTATGCGCAGGAGTGGCGCGGCTTTGTCGCGCCGCGCGATCTCGTCGTGCGCACGAATGGCGAAGCTTCGAGCCTGGCTGGCGCAGTGCGACAGGCAGTTTGGGCCGTCGACAAAGATCAGCCGATTTCGGATGTGCGAACGATGGACCGCGTGCTCGCCACGGCGGTTTCACGTGAACGGTTTCAGACGCTGCTCCTCGCATTGTTTGCGACGCTGGCGTTAGTGCTCGCATGCGTCGGTCTCTACGGCGTCGTCTCGTACGCCGTGGTCCAACGCACACACGAGATCGGCGTGCGCATGGCGTTGGGCGCTCAGTCGCGTGACGTGCTCGGGCTTGTCATCAGGCAGGGAATGTTGTTGACGCTGTTGGGTCTGGTGATCGGCGTCGCGAGCGCGTTTGCCGCGACGCGCGTCATGAACGAGATGCTGTTCGGCGTTACCGCCACCGATCCGGTCACGTTTGCGGGCGTTCCGTTGGTGCTCACCGCGATTGCGTTTTTCGCCTGTTATCTCCCCGCGCGGCGAGCGACGCGAGTCGATCCGCTCGTGGCGCTGCGAAACGAATGAAAGGACGACTGATGAGTTCATTGCTGCAAGATCTTCGCTATGGACTGCAAATGCTACTGACGCATCGTGCCTTCACGGCGATTGCAGTGCTGACGATCGCGATCGGCGTCGGCGCGAACACTGCGCTCTTCAGCGTTGTCGACGCGGTGCTGCTCAAGAAGTTGCCGGTAAACGATCCGGATCGGCTCGTGTTGTTGAAGGCGAGTTGGGACCCGCAGAAATTTGGCCCAGGCGGATACTACGGCAGCAATCGCATGGACCGGGAAACCGGATTGAACGTCGGCACCTCTTTTCCCGTGCAGACCTACCGGCGATTGCGAGAGGAGCCGGGAGTCCTTTCCGACGTCTGTGCTTTCTCGGAAGTTGAGATGAATCTCAACGCCGGCGGGCAGGCCGAAGTGGTCAACGGACAGGCCGTTTCGGGTAACTACTATTCGGCGCTCGGCGTACCGGCGGTCCTTGGTCGCACGATTACGGACGCCGACGATTATGCCTCTTCCGCTCCCGTCGCTGTTCTTAGTCATCGCTTTTGGACCAAGCGCTTCAACTCCGATCCGTCAATCGTTGGCAAACAGATCAACATCAACAACGTCGCGTTCACCGTCGCCGGTATCACACCGCCTGACTTCGTCGGCGCCACAGACGTTGGCTCGGCGATGGACGTGACGATTCCGATCGCTTGGGAGCCGCAGATTTCGGGTGAGCGCAGCTTGATGAATGAGGCCGGCCAATGGTGGCTGCGCATCATGGGCCGGCTGAAACCCGGCGCCACGATCGAAGAAGCGCAGGCGAGTCTCGCTGCACCATTTCAACAGTCGGTGCTCGAGCATCGCGCGGCGCGACAGTCGCGAGCACAGAATCCGCTGCGCACGATCGACGTGAAAGATTTGCCGCGACTGAGCGTCGATTCGGGCAGCCAGGGTGAGATGAACTGGCGCAATGAGTTCGTTAAGCCATTGCGGTTGTTGTTTGGAGTTGTCGCGCTCGTGCTGCTGATCGCGTGTGCAAACGTAGCGAATTTGTTGTTGGTTCGCGCGTCGTCACGCCGGAAAGAGATAGCGGTGCGCCTCGCGCTCGGAGCCAGTCGAGGAAGATTAGTCCAGCAGCTGATGACCGAAAGCGTTTTGTTGGCGGTGGTCGGCGGCGCGCTGGGAATTCTGTTTGCGCTGTGGATCAAAGACGGGCTGCTGGTAGCGACGGATTGGGGCGGCAAGCAAATGAGCGGGCTGACGCCGCAGCTTGATCTGCGAGTGTTCGGTTTCACCTTCGGGCTTTCGTTGTTGACCGGCATCATCTTCGGCCTCGTTCCGGCGATGCGCGCCACGCGACTCGATCTCACGCCGACGCTCAAAGACACCGGGCGCAGCTCGAGCGCGGCGGCGCGATCGTGGTTGAGCAAATCGCTGGTGGTGGTCCAGATTTCAGTCTCCGTGCTGTTGCTGATCGGCGCCGGTTTGTTGATCAAGACACTGCGCAACTTGAGACACACGGAGATCGGATTTAACACGAATAACCTGCTGCTCTTCAGCGTCGATCCGAACCTCATCGGTTATCGCGATCAGCAACTCGCCAGGTTGTACGAGCAGATGTTCAGCCGTTTGGAAGCGGTGCCGGGCGTGCAAGCGGTGACCTTCTCGAGGCATCCGCTGCTTGCCTGGAGCTCGACTACCAGTTCCGTCTTCGTGCCGGGCGTGTTTGGACCAGACGGAAAGTTGCTCGATCGCGACGCCAAGATCCTCAACGTGCGCGAAAACTTTTTGCAAACGATGGAGATCCCGTTGCGTGCGGGACGCCAATTCACCGAACACGACGACGCACACGCGCCTCGTGTGGCGATCGTGAACAAGCTTTTCGCTCTCTCCTACCTGGGCGATCCAAACCCGCTCGGTAAACGATTCAGTCTCGACCCTGATAAGCCGAATGAGATCGAGATTGTCGGCATGTCTGAGGACGCGAAGTACACCAGCCAGCGTAGCAAGGTGCAGCCGACTGTCTATCTCGCGTGGCGTCAGTCGCTGAGTCGAGTGGGTTCGATGACGTTTGAGGTTCGCACCACGGGTGATCCGGGTAGCGTTGTGAGCGGCGTTCGCGAGGCCGTGCGCGAAGTTGACGGCAACCTGCCAGTCAGCAACATCAGGACCCAGATCGAACAGGCGGATGAAACGCTGTCGATGGAGCGACTGTTTGCGAAGCTGCTCACGTTGTTTGGTCTGGTCGCGCAACTGCTCGCGGCGATCGGTCTCTACGGTGTGATGGCCTACTCGGTGTCGCAACGAACACACGAGATCGGCATTCGCATGGCGCTCGGTGCCAACCGCGGCCGAGTGCTGCGCATGGTGTTGCGACAGGGAATGGTGTTGACAGTGGTTGGTGTGGCGATCGGCGTCAGCGTCGCGTTCGTGTTGACGAAGTATTTGGAAACGTTGACCAGCATGTTGTTTGGCGTCGAGCCGCGCGATCCGGTGACGTTCGCAGCGATTGCAGCGGGACTGACGGTAGTGGCGCTACTGGCGTGTTTCGTTCCCGCCCGCCGCGCGACGCGCGTCGATCCGTTGACGGCGCTTCGATACGAGTGAGGACAATATGTTCGGAGCATTTAGACAGAATCTGACGTTCGGTCTGCGCACGCTGGGTAAGAGCCCGGGCTTTGCCATCACCGCCGTGCTCACGCTCGCACTCGGGATCGGCGCGACGACTGCGATGTTCAGCGTCGTCTACGCGGTGTTCGAGCCGATGCCCTATCCCAAGCCCGATCAGCTCGTGATGGTCTGGTCCAAGCTGCCTGCCGGCCGGAACTCTGTCGCCGCGGGTGACTACTTCGAGTGGCAAAGACGAAGCACTTCATTCGCCGCCATGGGCGCATGGTCCGGCACCGCATTCAACCTTTCAGGCGGCGAGCGTCCCGAGTTCGTTGTGGGCTCACGGAGAACTCCCGGCTTCTTCACCATGGAAGGACTACCGCTCTTACTCGGACGCGACTTCCTGCCTGAAGAAGGAGAGCCCGGCAAAGACCACGTCGTCATACTCAGCCACCGTTTGTGGCTGCGACAGTACGGCGGGAACCGCGATCTCATCGGCAAACCGATTCGGCTGAACAGTGAGCCTTACACCGTTGTCGGCATCATGCCCCCGGGCGTGTACGATCGATTCAACTCACAATTGTGGGTACCGCTTTCGTTCAGACCTGAAGAGATCGCCCACAATTCGAATTTCAGTCCGGTAATGGCGCGCTTGAAAGACGACGTCACCATCGATCAGGCGCAGGCGGAGATGAACGTCATCGCCGCTCAACTTCAAAACGAGTTTCCGAAATCAAATTCGAACCGCAACATCAGCGTCGAACCGTTGCACCTCAACTTCGTCACCGACTCAACCCGCCGCAACCTTTGGCTGTTGCTCGGAGCCGTCGGGTTTCTCTTGTTGATTGGCTGCGTGAACGTCGCGAACCTGCTGTTGGCGCGTGGCACCTCGCGCCAACGAGAAGTCGCGGTGCGCGCAGCGTTGGGCGCGTCACGCAGCCGATTGTTCGTGCAGTTTCTGACCGAGAGTTTCGTGTTGGCGGTACTCGGCGGCGTGCTCGGCATTTTTCTCACGAGTTTGATCGTGCAGGCAATCACGGCCGTCATGCCTCCCGTCGGCACGATGCTGCCGTCCGAAGCAAACATTCGGATCAGCGTTCCCGTTTTGTTATTCACGATTGGCGTGACTCTGATTGCGGGACTCTTGTTTGGCGCCGCACCGGCGTGGCAAGCGACTCGCCTCGATCTGAACGAAGTGCTCAAACTCGGCGGCCGGACGGGCGGTGCTGGAATGCGTCGCAAGGCGTTACGCGTTTTGGTCGTGGCGGAGTTTGCGCTGGCGCTGACGCTGCTCGCAACCAGCGGCCTGGCGCTGCGAGGCTTCTGGAACCTGAACCGCATCGATCTCGGGATCGACACAGATAACCTGATCACTTTTCGTTTGCCGGTCCCGTCTCAACGCCTGAGCGGTGCGGATCAGATCAGGTCGTACTACGGAACGATGCTCGAACGAGTCAGGGTTCTGCCTGGCGTGGTCCATGCCGCTGCGATGACGGGAACGCCCGGTCGCGGCACGGGCTTCGGGGTGCGTTTCGATATCGTGGGCCAACCATCTGATCCTGCGGTTCGTCGCAGCACAGCCTTTCAGTCGGTGACTCCTCAATACTTCGACACTCTCGGCATTCGCGTCACGCAGGGTCGCAGCCTCAACGAAAGCGACACGTCGACTTCCGTACGCGTGGCGATGGTCAACGAACAGTTCGTTAAGCAGTATTTGCCGGGTCTTGATCCGCTGACGCAGCGCATTTTGGTACCGCTGTCCATTCCGGGCCAGCCGCGAGGAAAACCAGTCGAGTGGCAGATCGTCGGAGTCTTTCACAACGTGCGGGGCGCCGGAGCTCGTGAAGATGTTCCGGAGATGGAAGTGCCGTTTGCGCAACAGCCGTGGCCACAGGCGTCGCTCGCGATCAAGACGCAAGGCGATCCGAACGCGGTGATGAAGAGTATTGGCGCTGCTGTTAGTGCGGTCGATCCGGAGATTCCGCTGGCCGGACTGCAAACGGTTGACGACCTCGTGAGCGAGTCCTTGGCGATCGATCGTTTCAGCGTCGTGTTGTTTGCGAGTTTTGGCGCGCTGGGTTTGTTGCTGGCGGCGGTGGGGATCTACGGCGTGATGGCGTTCGGAGTTGCGCAAAGAACGCGGGAGTTCGGCGTGCGCATGGCGCTCGGCGCGCAGCGCCTGGGCATGGTTAGCATGGTTTTGAGGGAGGGAACGCTGCTGGCGTTTCTCGGCGCGGCGATCGGACTGGCGGGCGCGTATCTCGTCGGGCGTGCGATGCAGTCGACGCTATTTGGAGTCGGAGCATTCGATGTTCGCGCTTTTGGCGCGGTGTTCGCGCTTTTGCTGCTCGTTGCCTGGTCGGCGTGTTTGGTTCCTGCGTGGCGCGCGAGCAGAGTCGAGCCGATGGAAGCGCTACGGGAGGAGTAATCGGAGGCGGCAAATGCATACGTTGATTCAGGATTTGCGTTACGGCTTTCGCATGTTGCTCAAGCAGAAAGGGCTGTCAGCGATCGCCGTGTTGTCGCTGGCGTTGGGTATCGGCGCGAACACGGCGTTGTTCAGCGTCATCGATGCGATGCTGCTAAAGAAGCTGCCGGTGAAGGAGCCCGATCAGTTGGTCCTGTTTCGCTCGGTGGCGCCACGCGGGTTCAGTGCTGGTGGTTATTACGGCAGCTCAAGGACCGATCCCGCCACTGGTGGGCGCAGCATGACGTCGTTTCCGTTTCAGAGTTATCAACGCATGCGCGAACAGCAAGGCGCAATGTCAGACGTGTTCGCCTTCGCCGAAGTCTCGTTGAACGTAAATGCCAACGGACAAGCGGAACTTACGGACGGACAACTGGTGTCCGGAAACTATTTCAACGGACTCGGTGTGCAGCCATTGCTTGGCCGGTTGTTGAGCGATGAAGACGACAAACCCGGCGCGGCTCCCGTCGCTGTCCTGAGTCATCGCTACTGGCAGGAACGTTTCGGCAGTGACAACACCATCGTCGGAAAGCAGATCAATCTCAATAATGTTGCCTTCACTGTTATTGGCGTAACGCAACGGGGATTCGACGGCACGATGAACGTCGGATCGAGTCCGGACGTGACCATTCCGGTGCAACTCGAGCCGTTGCTGCATGTCGATCGAAAACAGTCGCGCTTCAACGGCGCGGGTCTTTGGTTTTTGCGGTTGATGGGCCGGCTCAAACCCGGCGCGACGCGCGAACAGGCCCAGGCGCAATTGGAGCATGCATTTCAGCAATCCGTCGTCGAACATCGCGTGGCGCGACAAGCGCAAGCTACGGCCACGGGCGGAAACAAGATCGGCGATCTCGATCCGCAACAGTACCCGCGACTCTTTGCAGATTCAGGCGCCCAGGGCGAGATGTGGATCCGGCGCAATTACGCACCGTCACTCTATCTTCTGCTCGGCGTCGTCGGGCTGGTCCTTTTGATCGCTTGCGCCAACGTTGCGAACCTCTTGCTCTCACGCGCCGCATCCCGGCAAAAAGAGATTGGCTTGCGAGCAGCACTCGGCGCGAGTCGACTACGTTTGATCCGCCAGTTGCTGACCGAGAGCCTGTTGCTTTCACTTATCGGTGGTGGTTTGGGAGTAATCTTTGCTCTCTGGATCAAGGACGGACTCTTCGCCGTCGCCGATTGGGGCGGCCAGGTCATGCGCGCCTTCGAACCCAGGCTCGACCTGCGCGTTCTCGGCTTCACGCTTGCGCTTTCCCTCGTAACAGGAATCGTCTTTGGTCTCGCTCCCGCCTGGCGAGCGACGAGACTCGATCTCACGCCGTCGCTAAAAGAAGCACAACGCTCCTCGAGCGCGGTCCATCGTTCGTGGCTGAGTCGCGGACTGGTGGTGATCCAGGTGGCCCTCTCGTTGTTGCTGCTGGTGGGGGCGGGTTTGTTTGTGCGCACGCTCATCAATCTGCAACGGGTCGATCTCGGGTTTAATGATCAGAACCTGCTGCTGTTTGATATCTCGCCGGGCCTGATCGGATACAAAGACGAACAACTCCGGCAGATCTATGCACAGATCAGCGAGCGCATCGAGACCGTGCCGGGCGTACAAGCGGTGACTTTTTCCCGCATGGCGTTGCTGTCACAAGGTTCGTTCACGAGCAGCGTGTTTCTGCGTGAGGCGCTGAACGCGACACCTGATTCCGAAGGCCGCTACAGGCCAAACGGCGAGGGTTATCGACACATCGTGCGCGAGAACTTTCTCGAGGCGATGGGCATTCCGCTGCTCCAGGGACGCACGTTAACGGCGCAAGACGATACCAAGACGCCGAAGGTTGTAGTGGTAAATCAGACTTTCGTCGCGAAGTATTTTCCCAACGAGAACGCGATCGGCAAGCGCTTCACATTCGATACCTCAAAGCCGGACGAGCTCGAGATCGTTGGCATTGCCAGGGACGCAATGTACGCGCGGCAACGTGACGAGATACCGCCAACTGTTTATTCCTCTTTCCGTCAGGAGCGTCCAATGCAAGACGGAACGTTTGAAGTGCGCACTGTCGGTGACCCAACGGCGATCATCGCCGCAATGCGCGCGGGAATCAAAGAAGTCGAGCCCAATCTGCCGATCGGCCTGATTAGGACACAGGTCGAACAAGCCGACGAAACGCTGCGCATGGAACGTTTGTTTGCGAAGCTCTTGACGTTGTTTGGATTGTTGGCCCAACAACTCGCCGCAATCGGGCTGTTTGGCGTGTTGGCATACGCCGTCTCGCAACGCACGCACGAGATCGGAATCCGCATGGCGCTCGGGGCTAATCGGTTGAGCGTGATGAAAATGATCGTGGTCCAGGGCATGGTGCTCGTGGCGATCGGAGTGGCGTTGGGACTGGCCGGCGCGTACGTGTTGACCAGGTACCTGGAGAGCTGGCTCAACCTGAAAGAGATGTTGTTTGGGGTCAAAGTTTCTGATCCGCTCACTTACACGCTGATCGCTTTGCTGCTGAGTGTGGTGGCGCTGGTCGCGTGTTATCTCCCGGCGCGCCGGGCAACGAAAGTCGATCCGTTGGTGGCATTGAGACACGAATGATTCAGATTCCATGAATGACCTTCGTTATTCATTCCGAACGTTGATCAAGAACCCGGGGTTCGCGGCGATGGCCGTGCTGTCGCTGGCACTCGGCATCGGCGCGAATGCCGCAATCTTTAGTTTGCTCGATGCGGTCCTCTTGAAGACGCTGCCGGTCAGACAGCCGGAGCAGCTCGTTTTTCTCGAAACCGGTGAGCCGTCGCTCAAGCGTTCGACGAATATCTCCTATCGAACTTACGAACGGTTGCGCGCGCAGAACCAATTGCTTGCGGATGCGTGTTACTTCGGGTT
>Ga0111538_10001613_pt1 | contig 31702 bp, 29 predicted proteins | sample SoiMethybrSBSTD1_FD_79669 | JGI IMG/M metagenome (GOLD analysis project Ga0111538, IMG submission 79669) | Bulk soil microbial communities from a Populus tree surrounding site in Tennessee, USA - Soil MetaG P. TD hybrid SBSTD1 (version 2)... | ecosystem: Environmental > Terrestrial > Soil >... | reverse complement strand
CGGGCTCGAGCCCCTGCGTCAGCTCGCCTTCGCTCTTCGAACGGCCGCGCTCCTCGTACAGCGCGGCCAAGCGGAACATCGCGTCCGGCGTCGCCTCGGGATGAGCGTTGTCGCCGCTGTAGCGCGCAATGAAATCCTCGAGGCGCTTGATCGCCAGATCGCGGGCGTCCTCGAGGCCGCGTTTTTCGACGTTGATCTCGCGATCGAGCGCCGACAAAACGCGCCGCCGCCGCTCCTCGTAATGGTGGCGCACGATCTTGGTCAGCGTGTCGCGGAATTCCTTGGCGCCGCTCTGGTACTCCTTGGCTTCTTCCTCGAGAATCTTGAGGGCCTTGAGCTGAGCCGCGGTCGGCGGCGGGGGCGGCGGAGCCCCTTTGTTCACGGGAGCCTTGGGCGCCCCCGTCTTGATCACGCCACCGCGGGCGCCGCACGCGGCGGCGAGCGCCGGCGCATTGGCACCGCCACCGGGCGACGGCGGCGTGGCCGGGGCAGTCGTGGTGGTCGGCGCCGGCTGGGCTGCGGCGGGTTGCCCGGGTTTGGTCGCGGGCGTTCCCGCTGCGGGCTTGGCTGGCGCCGCGGGTTTCGCGGGTGCCGCGGCGGGAGCGCCCGGGGGCTTGGCAGCAGGGGCTGCACCGGGCGCCCCGGCCGGCGGTTTGGCGGGCGCCGGCTGAGAGTGGGCCGTGAACGGAAAGCCGACGGCAACTGCGCTCAGCAGCACGAACAACGAGCAGAAGCGCCCGGCGGCGCGCGAGTCGACCCTGCGCGTCATTGGTTTTCCTCCGCGTCATCCAGCACTTCACGCAGCTCGTCGTTCAAGTTCTGCTCCTCGCGGGCGCGTTCACGCTGCAGGTTGTTCACCCTGAGCCGCTGCTCCTCACGCACTTCCCATGCTTGTTGGACGATGCCCGTGTCGGCTCGAAGCACGATGCTCTTCAGCCGATCGCGCACCAGCCCGAAATTCCGCATCGCCACTTCCCCCACCAGCACCCTGGCCTGGTTGTCGAGTTGCTCGAGGCTGGCCGCGAACTTCTCGATGTTCGACGCCTCGAGCGCGATCTTGCTGCGCATGTCGGCGGCCTTGCCGGCCGCATCGTTCTCGAGCCGGCTCTTGATGGTTTCGAGCCGGCTCTCGGCCGCGTCGGCGCGCGACAGGATCGACTGGATCGAACGCGCGTAGCTGGCCGCGCTGCTGCCCGCCTGCCCCGCCGCCGCGAGCTGAACCTCGCGAGCGAAGACGAGCTTGAAGCGCTCGCGCACCCGATCGTCCTCGACGAAACGCTGATCGCCGAAGCCGATCTGGGCGCGGCCGATCTCCATCCCGTCGCGAAGCGCCTGGATGCGTTTGCGGTAACCCTCGAGATCCTTCTCGTTGGCCGCGATCTCCGCCGCGAAGCGCTGGCGGCTCGCCGGATCGCGCACCACTGCGTACTGGTCGGCGTCCTTGAGCACGCGCTTGAGACCGTTGATCATCGCTTGCAGGCGATCGGCTTCGAGCGTCAGCCGCTGCAACGCCTGCGACACCTGATTCCACTGGCGCTCGCCCGACGTGTCACGCCGCGCGAAGTCGCCGTCGCTGACCGGCAGCCAGCCCAGGCGCTTCATCAGCTCGCGCCGTTCGAGCTGGACGCTCGCGTACTCTCCCGAGGGCGACGCGACGTCGTCCATCCCTTCGGCCAGAGTCCTGCGCGCCAGAGCGATCTTGTTCAACAGAGCGAGCGTGACTTCGAGCGGGCCGCGGATCTCCGGAAACGCCTTGACGCGCGTCGGCGAGGCCAGCACGCCGTCGAGCTTGACCGCGAGCCGCCGCGACTTCTTGATCAGGTCGCGCGAGCGGTTGACGTCGTCGATCAGCGCGAAAACTCGATCGTCCTCGGCTGCTTCCCGCGCCCACTGGATGACCAGCGGCGACAGCTCCTGCTCGGTCACGCCGCCTTCGGCCGGATCGCGCGTCAGCTTGTCGTAATAGACGGCGGGATCGGTCGTCGACTTGAGAAAGCGATCGAGCTGGTCGCGGATCGGGTCGAAACGCCCGCGCACGCTCTCGTATTGAGCTAGCGCGCTGTCGAACTGGCCCGAGCGCAGCATCAGGTCGGCCCGCAGCAGCGTGCCGTCGGCGAGCTGCAGGCTGTCCGGGTCGATGATCGTCAGCACCTCGAGCGCCCGCTGCGCCCTCAGGTAGTCCCCGAGCCGCACGTAGACCCAGCTGAGCTCGTACAGCATCGGCCCGAACTCGGGCGAGGTTCTGTCGACGTGGCTGTAAGCTTCTGCCGCGTCGAGATAGTTGTCGGTCTCGTAGAACAAGCGCCCGATCGCCATCCACGCCAGATCGATCACGTGGCGGTGCCCCGGCGTGTCCGCGGGCAGGCGCGTAACTCGACGAAACTGCTCGATCGCGGCCGCGTAGCGAGCTCGCGTCGGCGGCTCGGCGATGACGGGTTTCGGCGCGGGGGTCGCAGATGGCGCGGCACCGGGCAGCGTCGGCTCCGGAGTCGGCGGCGCCGGTGTCGCCTCCTTGGTCAGGATCGCACCCAACAGATATTGCGCCTGATGGCCGTACTCGGAGCTCACCGGCACCGAATTGATCGCGCTCTTCGCCGTCGAGTAGTCGCGCTTGGCGAAGTACGCCTTGCCACGAGCGTATTGGAGGGAGCCCGAAGCGTCGCTCGCCGGCAGCGTGTTCAAACGCGCGAACACGTAGTCGAGGCTGTCGTAGTCGTTGGTCTGGAGCGCGACGTCGACGAGGCGGCTCAAGGAGCGCCCCGCATAGGAGTCGTACGGGCTTTGTGCCGCCTTTTCGATGATTTCGCGATAGTGGCGGCGCGCCGAGAGGTACTGCTCGGTCTTGAAGTACGACTCGGCGAGCAGAAACAAGGCGTCAGCGTTGGCCGTGTCGGGAGCCCGCCCCTGGCGGTGTAGCTCGACGACCTTGCTGAACTCCTCGACCGCGCGTTCGTAGTCCTTGCTGTGGAGCAGCATGTCCCCCGCCGCGATGCGCTGTGCGGGGGTCGGCGCCGCGCGGCGGGCTTTGCTGACCGCGGCGTCGATCTTCGGGACGTCGGCTTCGACGGTTTGAATCGCGATCTGAGCTCGCCCGGGCGCTTCACCAGCTCCAACGGCGATGGCGGGACGCACCACCGCTGAAGCCGAGAGCGCCGTGGCGAGCGCCCAGGCGTGGGCGCCGCGCAGCCGCATCACTTGCCTCCCGTGCCGATCGAAAAACCACCGGACACGCCCGACTTGTTCGACGGGGACGCAGCGGAGCTCCTGGCGGGAGTGGCGCCTTCGGAGAAACCACCGCGGATCTTTTCGACGTAGCGCACCGCGGGCCGCTGCTCGAGTGGCGTCGTGACGCCGCCCTTCTCCCAGGCGATTGCCTCGAGATCGAGCGTCTTGCCCTCGCTGATGGTGAAGGAATGGCTCGACTTCACGTCGAAGCGATAGCCGCGCAGGTACGAGAACACGCCGTAGCCGTGGCCGCGCAGCTGCAGCACCACCTGCAGCGTGTGGTCACCCGGCGGAACCGAGCCGCTGAAAATAGGAATCTGTTTCTGCTCGGCCAGGGCACCGGTGTCGTCCTGCTTGTTGTACTGCACTGCGCCATCGAGCACGAACAAGGCCCGCGTGAGCTTGAACGCGGTGCTCATGTCGTTCGTGAACCGCACCTCGGCCCGCGCGCCGCCGACGCCACCCGAGAGGATCGTGTCGCTGAGGAGGCTGAGCCGGGTGTGGCTGCGCCGGATCTGCTCTTTCAGCTCGTTGATCTGCGATTCCAGGTCGCGCAACCGCACCGCGTACGTCGCGCCGTCGGTGGGCGGTCCGCTCGCGGCTGGAGCCGGGGACGACGCAGACGGCGTGCTCGAAGTCGTAGCGGGAGCGCCGCTCGGCGGGGCAGGAGCATCGGCGGGTGCGGGCTCGGTAGCGCCGCCCTTCTTTTCGTCCGCCTTCTTGTCCTCGGCCTTCTTGTCTCCCGCCTTCTTCTCCTCCGCCTTCTTGTCTCCCGGCTTGTCAGCGGATTTCGCCTCACCCGCCTCGGGCTTCTTGTCGGCTCCGGCGGGGGCCGCTGCAGCGGGCTTGGTCTGGGCGGCAGCGGGCACCGCGGTCAGCGAAACGAAGAGAAACGTCCAACAAGCCTTGCGAAGTCGCATTGTCTCCCTCTTTGGTCGTTTAGGGCTCGATCGGATCCCGATGGCCGGCGAAATACTTCACCAATCCAGAAGCCTCACCCGAGCTCCGCCAAACTCTACCAAGCGCCCGAGGTGAGGCCGCTACCCTTATGTTCGGGATCTCGGCGGACTGCAATATCCCCCGCTCGACGATTCGTGGGGCAAAATCCCCCCAGCTCGCCCGCAACGGATCGATCGAGTCATTCAGCACCACTCGCCCGCACTGTGATCGGTTCCCAGCGGAACGCCACTTGGCTGGAAGGCGGCACGGATCGTTGTCAAAAACGAAGCGGTCGAAGAGCGTCTCGGGCTAGCTTGCCGCGCAACGGAAGGGCGCGTTACGGTTGAGAAAACGCCGCTCTATCAGATCGAATCCGTTGCCCGAACGTCCTTCAAATTCGACGCCCCGAGCCCCCGCCAACGGACCCTCGGGCACCCCCTCCAGCAAGGGCCGGCAGCAGCCTGCCTTCGGGAAGCGGTGACCGGGATGGCGGGACCAAGGGCCGACGCCACCGATGAGATGCTGATGGTGCGCTACCAGCGCGGCGATCGTGAAGCGTTCGCCGAGCTGGTGCGTAGGTACAAGACGCCCATTTTCAACTTCGCCATGCGCCAGCTCCGCCATCCGAGTGTCGCCGAGGACGTGACGCAGGACGTCTTCTTGCGCGTCGTCCAGAACGCCGCGGAGTTTAAACACGAGGCGCGCTTCAACACTTGGGTTTACACAATCGCCAGAAATCTCTGCATCGATCAGCTGCGCAAGCTCGGTCATCGCCGCCATCCGTCGCTCGATCAACCCGCGGTCAAGGACGGAGAAGACGCGCGCCCGCTGGTCGAGACGATCGCCGACGGTCATCCGACGACCAACGCGGAGCGGAGCACGATCGGAACCGAGGTCGCGACGCGGATCGTTGCCGCGGTCGAGGCACTGCCCGAAGATCAACGCGAGGTTTTCTTGTTGCGCGAGATCGGAAACCTTCCGTTCAAGGAGATCGCAGTCGTCACCGGTGTCGGCGAGAACACGGTGAAGAGTCGGATGCGCTACGCACTCGATCGACTGCAAGAAGCGCTGGCCGAGTTCGAGGAGTACGCGCGCGCGCTGCGTTGAGCGGCGCACGCGGTTTGGAACACGACGTGGATTGCGAGAAGTTCGACCGGATAGTGCTCGACCTCCTCTACGAGGAGCTCGACGAGCTGACCAGCGCGGCTGCCAAGCGCCACATGGAGCATTGTGCGCGCTGCCGGAACATCGGCTCGGGCTTGCGAGCAACGCGGGAAGTAGGGATTTTGCCGCTGATTTCCGCACCGGCCGGACTCGAGGAGCGCATCCTGGAAGCCGAGCGAGTGGCCCGCACGGAGCTACCGTTGCGCCAGCGCGTCGGCCGTGCCGTGTCGGTGCTGGCCGGCTACGCGATGCGACCGCAGCTGGCGATGGCGGCCGTGCTCTTGTTGATGATCGGCGCGAGCTTGATCCTACTTCGCGCGCGACCCGGCGATCGCGACGGCGCTCCAGTCACCGAGCGCGGCATGCCCGAAAACGCGGACGAGTCGGTGGCGATCGTTCCCACGGCGGAGAAACCGCCGGGCAGCGACACGCCGCGCGCCGCGCAAGCCCACGGTGCGCTCGATGAAGGAAGCGAAGCTCGCCGCGATCGCAAGGCCGAAGCTCCGATCGCCGCGGCAGCGCCGGAGCGGGCCGCCGAACCGGCACCCGCGCCGGCCGCTTCCGGTGCGGTCGCGTCCGATCTGGCGAGCGGCTCGGGCGCGGGCGACACCGATTACGACGAAGCGATGGCGGCCTACCGCGGCGGACGCTTCGGCGAAGCCGAGCGTCTGTTCGACGAGATCGCGCAGGGCGGTGGGACCAACGCGGCGTCGGCCTCGCTGCTCGCTGCGCAGGCGGCGCGCAGCGGTGCGGGATGTGCGAGAGCGACCGAGCGCTTCGACAAGGTGAACCAGCGCTACCCCGGCAGCAACATCGGCAACGAGGCCGCGTGGCAGGCCGCCGATTGCTATCGCGCGCTCGGCCAGGTCGATCGAGCTCGCCGCAACTACCAGGCGCTGCTCGCCGCCCCGGCGTACGCCGCGCGAGCGCAGCAAGCGATCGACGAGCTAGCGCAAAACGAGGGCCGCATGGCGTCACGGCGCGCGAAGGCGGCAGCAAAAGCACCGGCCGCCGAAGCGTCGCCGCCCGCGGCAAAACCGACTCCTCCCGCCGCGGCGCCCCGCGCCCCACTGCGCCCCGAGGCCGCCGACGAAGCCACCAAGCAGGAAAGCTTCTAGCTCCTCAGACGCTCAACAGCTCGGCGTTGGCGCCGGTATCGCTCCGGAGCATCTCCGCGTTGCTGCCGGCCTCGCCGAGGTCGACGTCCGCGGAGGTCGTCTCCTTCGCTCCTCCGTCCGGCGGATCGAACGGCGCGCGGCCGACCTGAGTGGTGCCGAAACGCGGCGAGAACAGTGCGAGCACGAACACGCGGAAGAAGTACGCCCACATGCTGCGATGGATCAGCCGGCTGTCGATGGCCGGCGCGATCTGGGCGTGCAGGTCCCAGAGCTTGCTCCAGTGCGTGCCCGGATTCTCGTGGTGCGCGGCGTGAAGCCCGTTGTTGAACAGGAAGAAGTTCGTGAGCCGGCTGGTGAAGCTCCGCGAGTGATTGTGCTTCGACCACGGGTCGGTGTGGACGTGCTGCTCGTAGTTGAAGAGCATGATCGTCCACAGCGCGAACATCGCCGGGATCAGACAGGCGTAGACCCAGACCATCAGCCCCGCCTTCACGCCGTGCATCCCGATCGCCAGCGCGATCAGCGCCAGGTGCGACCCCACCCAGATCACGTACTGGGAAATGATCGTGCGATAGAGTCGCGGATTCTGCGCGCGCGCCTTGCGGATGAACGCTTTGATCGGGTCCGACTGCCAGTAGCTCGACACCACCGGGTACGTGAAGGCCACGAGCGCGTTGTGGGCGTTGGTATGGCGCCAGGTGATGGTGGCGTCGCCCGCGCGATTGACGAACTTGTGGTGGTTCAAGTTGTGGGTCGGAATCCAGGCGAAGGTCGGGTAGCCGTAGAAGATCGAAATCCAGTTGGCGAACGCCTGGTTGGCCGACTTCCGGCTGAAGGTCGGGCAGTGGTTGTGATTGTGGGCGATCACCCCGCAAGCCAGCGCGAAGTACGCGCAGACCGGGCTCAGCCAGGGGGCGAGCCGTGGCTCGAGAAAGGCGACTGCGACTGTGGCCGGCGTCAAAACCAGCGCCCAGAGCAGGGCCCGGTAGTCGGCTGCATAGCGGGGGAGCATGCGACTTGGCCCCCGGTTTCCCACGGATTTTTACGTACGTCAAGCCTTTCGCTGGTGCGTATCGCCGTTCGCGCGGTTTAATTACGGTTGTCGCGCACGTAGGCGATGGTGCGAATCGTGTCGACGATGCGCTCTCGATCGTCGGCGCTCAGATCGACGAAGCGCACTCCCATGCCCGGATTTCGGCTCTCGCTCAGCATCCGGACCGGATTGACCCACTGGACCTGGCCCTGCAGCACGAAGGCGTCCTCCGAGCCGGGCGGCGCGAAACGCAAGCGAAGGCGGGTCCCGACCTGCAGCGGGTCGCGGGTGCTGACGAAGATGCCGAGCTCCGAAATGTTGGCGATCGACGCGTAGAGGAACGTGTCCTCGGTCTCGCAATCGACGGACCAGGTCACGTCGACGCGCTCTGCGCTGCGCCGATCAGGAGACGACGCTGGGCCGTTGTCCGGTTCCGGTCGCTCCGACCTCACATCGCCGCCTTAACCCCGATCGGGCCGCCTGTCACGCGCAGCTTTTTCGAAAACGCGCTTCTACCGCCATTTTCGGCGGCAATCGCCCTCAGCGCACGCGCAGCGACCCCGCCTCGAGCCGATCCTCGTGGTGCCGCCCGCGTTTCACCTCGAGACGGCGGTCGCCCATGAAGAGCCCGTAGTAGACGCGGTACTCGCCGGGCGTGAAGTTCGGCTCCAACGAGAATTCGTAGATGTCGGCGACGTAGTCGCCCACGCGCCAGAGGTGGAAGGGGTACTTGCCTTCGAGCGTCTTGTGATCGGCGTTGAAGCGGCGCTGGAAGCCGTCGATGTGGACGAAAGTCTCCCAGGTCCCGGACACCGAAGCCGTCACCTTGTAATAGATGACGAAGTCGTACGGCTTCCCCGGCACCACCGAATCGACGACCTTGCCGTCCTTGCTCTTGATGTCCCAGCCGATCGCGTCGAGCTGATTGCCGAAGTTGCCGTCGACCGGACGCGAGGGCACCGGGGCGTTCGTGAGAATCCAGTCGCGAAACGGGTTCTGGTTGCTCTCGCCGTTTTCCAGACGGTTCGACACCAGCAGGATCTCGCTCGAACGCGCGTCGAGCACCGGCAGGTTCTGCGGCGGCGTGACGCGCCCGCGGTACATCGAGTTCATCTGCGGCAGATCGTTGGAGCGGATCACGAGCCAGCGCCGGTTCGGGACCTCCATCAGCCAACCGAATCCGCTGGCCGTATTGGAGAACGTGGGGACGTCCCGCCCCGTGTAATAGCTGGCGCTGCCCGCGCCGACGCCCATCATGCCGAGCTCCTCGCCGGAGCGAGAATGCTTCTGATACGAGTCGAACACCTCTTTGGGCGAGATCTGCGCCGCCAGCGCCGGGTAGTAGCCGAGGCTCAACGTGATCGCGAACGCGGTCAGCGCGAGCAGCGACGCGACGGCACGGCTCGGGTGCAAGCGGAGCACCCAGGGCGCTGTGCTTTCCAGCCAGCTACGGAATGCTCCGTCGGCGCCGAAGCCGCGCGAGAAGAACGCCCGCGCCAGATCGCGGCCGACCATCGCCACCGAGGGCAGAACGACCAAGGGCGGCAGCGTCAAGAAGCCCCACGCAGCCAGCCCGCGCGCGGGCGCGCCCATGACCTCGAACTGCTTCCAGTGGAAGCGGCTGTCGCTCAGCGCGGTCAGGATCCTGAAAGCCACGAATGCGGCCTGGAGCACCAGCACTGCGAACAGCACGTTGCCGTTGAGGCCCCTGCGCACGAAGTGCGGCCACTTCAGGTGCTCTTCGAGATCGAACAGGCGCTGGCCCTCTCTGTTCTGCTCCATGAACGCAACGAAAAACACGGCGCTCGCGAGCAACGTGCCGCGCTCCATGTAGCGCGTGGCGCTCTCCTTGAAGCTGTCCGGGAAACGCGCTTCCCCCACCCCGAAAGCACTCAGACCCTTCTCGGGAAAGATCTTGAAATCGTAGTAGAGGAGAACTGCGAACGCGACGACGCCCATCGCCACGGCGCGCGATCCGGGCGCTCCGCGCTCGAAGTCGCGCAGAGCGAGCGCGGCGATCGCCGCCAGCGCAAAGACCGGACTGAACGGAATGTGACCCGTCGCCGGCGCGATCGCTCCGTAGACGAGGAACCCGAGCGTCGCGACCAAGAGCAGCAGCGCCCGCAAGGCGCCCTGCCGCTCGATCTCGCGGGCGTCGGCACCCGGAGGAGCCGTGAGCATGCGCCCGATCGCGAACGGAATCAGCGCGCTCCAGGGGAACAGCCCGTGTCCGAGGTGGTGGATCACGAGGTCGAACGTCGGCAGCACGCGCTCCTTGTTGATCGCGGTGCCGACCAGCATCGAAAACTCGGTCGGGTGCTCGAGACCTCGCACCAGCGCGCGCGTCCCGATCGCGGCCGCGCCTAGACCGACCAGCAGCGCCATGGCACCGACCGCGTCTCCGAGCCGATCGCTGCTGCTGCGCAGCGATCGCGTCAAAAGCCACGCCAGGCCGACTCCAGTCGCCGGAACCGCGACGCCGATCAAAATGCCGCGGGCCCCGAAGCCGGCGCCGAGACCGATCACGCCGACCAGCAGCCAGACCACGCGCTGCCAGCGCCGCGGTGCCCCGTCGATACGGCCGCGGTCGAAGGCCGCAAGGCCGAGCCCGGCCGTGGCAATCGCGACCCCCGACATCGTCACGATGTCCCCCAGGATCGTGCGCGAGTGCAGAAAGTACAGCGGCATGGTCGCAAGGATCAGCGCGGCGAACGCGCCTGCCGTGCGATCTGCGAGCCGCGATACCAAGGACCAGGTTGCAGCGATGCCGAACAGGCCCCACAAGGCGAGCGGCAGGCGCCCCGCCCACTCGTGCAGACCGAACAGGCGAAAGCCGAGCGCAACCGAAGTGAACGGCAGCTGGCCGCGGGCGAGCTCGCCCAGGTTGGGCACCGTGTTCAGCGCTCCCTCGACCGCGAGCGTCTTGGCTCCGAGCAGCGTGAGCGCGATCCGCCGCGAGAGGTCGGCGATCTTGAGCTCGTGGGGGTCCCAGATCCCGCTCGCGGACAGCGGGCCAAACAGGCTCGCGGCCGTGACGACGAGCGCGAGCGCGATCAACCACCGCCGGCGCGGTTCCCCGCGCAGGCCCTCCGCGGTCGAGGCCGGGGCCGAAGGACTGCGCGGCTCCGCGCCTGCGGCATAAACCCCGGCTTCAGATGCGGTTTCGGCCGCGGTGTCGCTCGCTGCGCTCATCCAACCCGGCCCCGCGTGCTAGCCTCTGCCGCGCCTCGGCGCAAGCTCCGTGCCGTAACTACTCAGCTTTGTTTTTGGGGCCCCGGCCCCAAAAGGCGCGACCATGCGCTTTGGAACCGTTGCAATCATCGGCCGCTCGAACGTCGGCAAATCGACCTTCTTGAACGCGGCTATCGGCGAGCAGCTCGCCGTGGTGTCGCCGCGGCCGCAAACCACCCGCGAGCGCCTGCTGGGCGTGGCCGCGCTCCCGGACGCGCAGGTGGCCTTCCTCGATACGCCGGGCCTCCACCGGCCGAAAAGCGAGCTCGGGCGCCGGATGAACGCCACGGCGCTCGAGGCCGCCCGCAGCGCCGACGTGACGCTGCTCATGACCGACGTGGAGCCTTTGCTCGAAGCCTCGGCGGCGGGCGAACCACCGGCGCCGAATGCCGAGGACACCAGCCTGATCGCCGAGCTGCCGAAGGCGACGCCCGCGGTGCTCGCGATCAACAAGGTCGACCGCTTGCGCAACAAGGCCAAGCTTCTGCCCTTGATCGAGGCTTTTGCCGGCGCTCATGAGTTCGCCGAGATCGTGCCGATCAGCCTGCTCGACCCCGCGAGCGCGCCGCGCCTGCTGCGCGCGCTCGTGCCGCTGCTGCCGCCGGGTGAAAAGGCTTACGACGACGACACGCTCACCGATCGCCCCTCGAGTTTCTTCGTCCGCGAGTACGTGCGCGAGCAGGTGCTGGTGATCGCCAAGCGCGAGGTCCCGCACGCGGTCGCGGTCTCGATCGAACGCATCAGCGAAACCGGGCAGCAGCTGTTCGCCGAGGCGACGATCCACGTCGAGAAGGTCGGGCAGCGCAAGATCCTGGTCGGACAAGGGGGCCAAAACATCCGCGCCATCGGTACCAAGGCGCGGCAGCGCCTCCAGCAGATGTTGCACAAGCCGGTCGTGCTCAAGCTTTTCGTGCGCGTCACGCCGCGCTGGCGTGACAGCGCGCGGCTCTTGGCCGAGCTCGGCTACGAGGCCAGCCCCGGTGCCGAGGATGCGCGGCCCGGCAAGCGCGATCGAAAACTCAGGAAACGTCGATGAAGCCCGTGGTCGCGCTGGTCGGCCGGCCCAACGTCGGCAAAAGCACGCTGTTCAATCGCCTGGCGGGCAAAAAGCTGGCGATCGTGCACGACGCTCCCGGCGTCACGCGCGACCGGCACTACGTCGACACCGACATCCACGGCCGCGAGGTGCTGCTGCTCGACACCGGCGGCTTCGATCCAGAGTCGGAGGATCCGCTGGGGCGCGGCATCGCACGCCACGTCGCGCTGGCGATCGAAGAAGCCGACCTCGTGGTGTGCGTGCTCGACGCCGAGCAGCCGCCGACCGCCGCGGATCGCGAAGCCGTGATGCTGCTGCGGCGCGCCGAGAAGCCGGTGCTCTGGGTGGCGAACAAGGCCGACAACCCGGCGCGCGAGCTGGAAGCGAACGAGCTCTTCTCGCTCGGCATCGACGAGCTGCTGCCGGTGTCGGCGGTCCACGGGCGCGGTGTCGCCGAGCTGTCGGCGGCGATCGTCGGTGCCTTGCCGCCGCCGGAGCCGGGGCGGTCCGCCGAAGAGGGCGAGGAGGCGGCGCCGCGCGTCGCGCTGATCGGCCGGCCCAACGCCGGCAAATCGTCCTTGCTCAATCGCTTGAGCGGCGCCGAGCGCGCGCTGGTCGATTCGCGGCCGGGCACGACGCGCGATCCGCTCGATGTGCGCCTCGAGTTCGACGGCAAGAGCTACGTGGTGGTGGACACCGCCGGCATCCGCCGCCGTCCGCGCGTCGAGGAGGGCGTCGAGGCAGCGAGCGTGGTGCGCTCGCTGCGCGCGCTCGAACGCGCCGAGGTCGTGGTCTTGATGTGCGATGCCAGCGAGGGCGTCACCGATCAGGACGCGCGCCTGCTCGGCCTGTGCATCGAGCGGGGGCGCGCGGTCGTGGTCGGATTGAACAAGATAGACCTCGTGCGCGGTGCCGAGAGGAAGCGCGCGCTCGAGCAAGCTGCCGACGCGCTGCGCTTCGCGCGCTGGGCGCCGCTGATCGCGCTCAGCGCGCACAACGGCAGCGGCGTGCCCGAGCTGATGCGGAGCGTCCACGCTGCCGCCGGTGAGTTCAAGAAGCGCGTCTCGACCGCGGCCCTGAACCGCTTCTTCGAGCAGGTGCTGGAGCGCCGTCAGCCGCCCACGCGCGGCGGCCGGGCGCCGCGCATCTACTACGTGACGCAAGCCCAGGTCGCGCCCCCGCTCTTCATCGCCATGAGCAACGCCCCGGGCGCGATCGCGGAGAGCTACACGCGCTTTTTGACCAACCAGATCCGGGCTGCGTTCGGATTCGAAGCAGTGCCGCTCAGCGTCATTTACCGAAAACGCGAACGGCGCGCCTCTTGATCAACCAGGGCACAAAAGCGTGGCGATTCCGGCCAGCGTGTTCAGGTCGTGAACGTCGCTCGGCAGTGCGGGAACGTCGATCCGAGCCGGCGCCGGGCTGCCGTCCTCGGGCGAGAGCACGCCGCGCAAGCGCTGGAGCTGATGGTGGTCGGCTTCGGCCTGCTGTTGCTCGTCCGCGAGAGCGCGCGCCAGCCGCTCGGGACCCGTGGCGCCGAGCTTCAGATCGTAGTGCGCGATCGCGGCGGTGATCTCCGGGAGCGACGGCACGTGGCGCGGGCGGCGATGCACACGGTTGATCACGAACGCGTTCTTGCGCATGCCCTGTTGCTCGAGCCGCTCCGCGAAGAAAAGCGCCTCGCGGATCGCCATCGGCGCCGGCGTGGTGACGACCACGTAGCCGAACTCGTCGCCGCGAAACGCCGCTGCCACCTGCGTCGCGCGCTCGCGAAAGCCGCCGAACAGGTCGTTCAGATCGACGATGAAGCCCGCCATCTGCTCCAGGAAGCCGCCGCCCGTCAGCTTGCCGATCCCGCGTAGCACCACGGCGATGCTCTTGGCGACCAGATTGAGGCTGAATTTCCCGCTCGACTCCATGGCCTGGATGAACCAGCGCATGGCGGCGCTGTCGAGGGCTTCGATCAGTCGCTCCGGCGCATCCAGAAAGTCGAGCGCGTTGCTGGTCGGCGGCGTGTCGAGAACGATCAGGTCGTAGCGAGCGTCGCGCTGCACGGCGAGCAGCTTCTCCATCGCCATGTACTCCTGCGTTCCGGCGAGGCTCGTCGAGACGTATTTGTACAGGCGATTTTCCAAGATGCGATCGCGCGCTTCCGGGCTCGAGGCGTTCCGGGTGACCAGCTCGTCGAAGGTCGCCTTGGTGTCGAGCATCATCACCGTCAGGCTGCCGCTCACTTTCAGGCCGGCGCGGCCGAAACGCTCCGGGTCGACCTCCTGCTCCTCGCGCGTCATGCGCGCGAGCCCCAGGCTATTGGCGAGGCGTTTGGCGGGGTCGATCGTCAAGCACAGCACGCGTTTGCCACGCTGCGCCGCCGCCAGCCCGAGCGCGGCCGCGATCGTGGTTTTACCGACCCCACCCGGCCCCACGCAGACGATCACGCGTCGCGAAGCGATCAGCGGCAAGAGGGAAGCAGCGCTCATCTCACTCGACAGCTCGGGGGCGCGGGGCGGCGGGCCGCATCGTTTAGCACTTCAAGGCCCGGCGTAAGCCGGAAATTTGGCCCACCGAGCCGCAATCGGGCAGCATCGGGCCGTGTACGATCGGGACGAATTTGCTGTCAGGAAGGCGGATCGGCGGAAAGACCGCAGTGCGGATTCGCTCGTTGCGCTCGGGCGCTTGCTCGACGGCTCGCGGCGAGCGGGCAAGCTCGAGGCGGTCGCAGTCGCGGACGCGAGCGGCTGTCTGGTCGCCGGTTCCGGTGCGTTTCGGAGCTGCGAGGAGCTGGCGGCCCTGGCACCGCTGGTGCTGCCCGAACGCGGGCCCCTGCCGGCGGCGAACGACGTGGTCCCTGATCGCCTCGATGTCCTGGCCCGGCGCATCGAGGTGCGCCGTCTGACGATCGACGGCGTCGAGGTGCTGGTGTGCGGTCGCGGTGCGGACGCGGAGGCCCTGGGCTCGGCGCTCGATCACGCCGCTTCGGGCTCGAAGCGTATTCTCGGCGAACGCACACGCTGAAACGGCTGCTAGCCTAGCGGTCGATGCGACGTTTCGTCGATCTGCACTGCCACTTCGTCGCCGGCATCGACGACGGCGCGCCCTCCCCCGCCGAGGGCGTCGCGATGCTGGAGGCGCTCGGGGCGCTGGGCTTCGAGCACGTCGTGGCGACGCCCCACATGCGTCCTGGCATGTTCGAGAACACGCGGATCGACCTCGAACGGGCCTTCGCCGCCATGGGACCCCACCTGGCGGCTCGCCCGGACCTGCCCCGCGTCTCGCTGAGCAGCGAGCACTACTTCGATGCTATCGTGTTTTCGCGGCTGCTCGACGGGTCCGGCTTGCCCTACCCTGGCGGCCGCGCCGCACTCCTCGAGTTCTACGAAATTGACTTTCCGCCCACGATCGAGCACCGATTTTTCGATCTGTTGCGGAACGGGATCCGCCCGGTGATCGCCCACCCCGAGCGCTATCGCATCCTGTGGCGCGAACCGGAGCGCCTCGAGCGCCTGGTCGAGAAAGGCGCCGCGGCGCTGCTCGACACCGCGGCGCTGGTCGGCAAATACGGCAGGAAGCCGCAGAGCTGCGCCGAGCACCTGCTCGAGCTCGAGCTTTATCACGCGGCCTGCAGCGACGCGCACCGTGCGGCCGACGTCGGCGAGGTCGCGGCCGGCATGCGGGCAATCCAGAAACGTTACGGCGCAGACGAGATCGAATTCCTTTTCTGTGACGGCCCGCGAGCGCTGCTAGAAGGGCACCTGCCCGAATAGCCGCAGCGGTTTCGCGTTCGGCGCCGCCATGACCACGAGTCCCCAGGAAGAGCTGTCGGAACCCGACGAGTCCAAGCGTGCTCCTTGGCTGAAGCGCAATGCCCTGCGTCTGGTCGCCTCGCTCTTGATCGGTGGTGCGTGCGTCTGGTTGCTGCGCGCCGGAGCGCTGCCGATCTGGCCGGATCCGGCGGTGCTGAGCAGGGTCAGCTGGCCGCACGTCGTCGGCTACGTGCTGCTGTACTTTCTCGTGCACTTCGTGCGCGCCGCGCGCTGGTACTGGCTGCTGCGCGCCGTGCAACCGGTGCCGCTGCGCAAGGTGATGACGGTCGCGTTCATCGGCTTTCTGGCGATCGTCGCGCTGCCGTTTCGCACCGGCGAGATGGTGCGTCCGGTGCTGATCAAGAGGTGGGGCAACGTCTCGGCGTGGGCGGCAATGGGAACGGTGGCCGCCGAACGCGTCATCGACGGCATGGCGCTCAGCATCGTGCTGTTCTCGGCGCTGCTCTTGACCACGCCGCTCGATCCGCTGCCCGATCACATCGGCGACCTGCCGGTTCCGGTCGCGATCGTCCCGGGAGCCGCCTACGCGGCGCTGGCGCTGTTCTTCACGGCGTTCATCGTGATGGGGGTTTTCTACTGGCGCCGCGACTTTGCCAGGCGCGCGACTGAAAAGGTGGTGGGGATCGTGTCGCCGCGGCTCGCAAGCTGGTTGGCCGATCGCGTCGAGCAGGTTGCCGGTGGGTTGAGCTTCTTGCCGCGGGCCCGCTACGTGACGCCATTTCTGATCGCGACCGCCTTTTACTGGCTGCTCGCCGCGTCGGCGTCCTGGGTGCTCGCACACGGCTGCGGCATCGAGGGCATGACGTTGGGCCAAGCGTGCGTGATCTTGGGCGTGCTCGGCCTCGGAATCCTGGTGCCGAACGCGCCGGGATTCTTCGGCGCGTTCCAGATTTCTATCTACGCGGGCATGGCGATGTTCTTCCCCGCCGACGTCGTGACCGGACCCGGCTCGGCGTTCGTGGCACTGCTCTACGCGTCGCAGCTCGGCGTGATGGTCGTGTCGGCGCTGGGCGCGGCGGTGGCGGAACGCTTCGACGTGCGCGAGGCGCTCGTGGCCCCGCCAACCTGAGAATTTGACTCTCCGGAAATTTGCCCGGCGCAGACGGCGACGGGTAGCGAGGTAGCATGCGCCCTCGCTTCAGCTTTCCGGCGGTGCTGCTGATCGCCTTTTTGACCGCCCTGGCCGCGGGCCTTTTGGCGGCGGGGGCCGAGGCACGCGTCGAAGCCGAGAGCGAATACACCAAGGCCCAGACCTACAGCGGCGCCCTCCGTTACTTGCGGGTCGACCTGGGGTACGAAGTCGTCGAAAAAGATCCCGACGCTGCCTATTTGATCTTCCGTTACACCCAGACCGGCCAGAACAAGCGCCCGACCAACGGCACGATCGAAGTCGTGGAGACGCGAGGCCGGGTCAAGGTGCTGTTCCAGATCCCCGAAATGCCCGAGTATCACGAGCGCGTGCTGCGCGACGGGCTCCTGAAGAAGCTGCGCCTCGAATACGGCGCGCCTCCGCCGAAGGCGCCGGTCAAGGAGGAGCGCCCCGAAGGCAAGCGGCCCGCGGACGCCGGGGCCGGCTGAAGCCGGGTGAGCCCGCGAGCAAAAGTCGCTCGGGTGGTGTAGGCTCTGGCCCGATCGCGGTGCCGTGGCGCTCGGCTGCGCTCGGCAATCCAAGCATCGAATGAGCCCGCCGCTACGCCCCCTCCCCGACGCGATCGGACGTTACAGGGTGGTGCGCTTGCTGGGTCAGGGCGCGATGGGCCGCGTGCTCTTGGCGCACGATCCGGTGCTCGACCGCGCGGTCGCCGTGAAGATGCTGCGCGACGATCTCGGGCTCCCGGCCGAGCACCGCCAGGCGCTGCTCGACCGGATGCGCCAAGAGGCGCGTGCGTCGGCGCGGGTCAGCCATCCCAACATCGTCGCCCTCCACGACATGGGTGACGATCCCGAGCTCGGCCTGTACCTGGTTTTCGAATACGTCGAGGGCGTCACGCTCAAGGACCGTCTGACGCGCGGGCCCATCGGCTCGGAATCCGCCGCCAAGATCGCGCGCGCGGTGGGTGAGGCGCTGACGACGGCGCACGACGCCGGCGTTTTGCACCGCGACATCAAGCCGGACAACGTGATTCTCACCAAGACCGGCGCGAAAATCGCCGACTTCGGTATCGCACGAGTTCCGGATTCGACGCTGACCCGCGACGGGGGCCTGCTCGGGACGCCCGCGTACAGCGCGCCCGAAGCGATCGCGAGCGGCAAGTTCTCCCCGCAGAGCGATCAATTCTCGATGGCCGCGACGCTTTACGAAGCGATCAGCCTGCACCGCGCATTTCCGGGAGACGACGCGGTCGCGGTCGCGACGCGGATCGCCACCGAGGAGCCGCCGCGAATCGCCGAGATCTGCGGGATCGATCCGCGCGTCGACACCGTACTGGCGCGCGGGATGTCGAAAAACCCCGCGGCTCGCCACGGAAGCTGCGAGGAGTTCGGCCGAGCGCTCGCCGAAGCGCTCGAGGCTACGCCGCGCGCGGCGCAGCCGACCTTGCCCGACGAGCGGCACTTGCCGCCGCGCAGCCCGGGCAGCGCCACGCGCGCGATCGCGATCGGGGCGGCGGTCGGTGGCGCGCTCGTCACGGCGCTCGGGGTCGCGCTCTGGTCGCGCCTCGGCGAGAACGACGGCGCGGAGAACCCCGTTTCGACCGCCCCGCTCGCCTATGATGCCGCGCCGAGCAATGACCCCGCGGAGAAGCCCTCGGAAAAGAGGCCGCGGCGCCCGGGATCGGGCAGCGGCGAAGGCCGCAAGCGCGACGCAGGGGCCGTCAACGCAGCCGGCGACGGCGGGGCACCCGCCGTGCCCGACCCGGCCGGCGCGGCTCGCGAGGGCGGCACGGCCGGGCCGATCGGCGATCGCTGAGCGCTCACGGAATCGCGGAGCGCGCGCAGCGAAAGCCGACGAACGGGCGGCGAATCGCCGGATCCGCGCGCTGCCGCGCCGCCCCGCGCAGCCAGGGCGCGGCGAGCGCGTAATGACCGCCGCGCACCACGCGTTCCGGACCCGCCGGGGGAGCGAGCGGACCCGTCGGGTCCTTGACCGCGGTCGCAGGGTAAGCCGGCAGATAGCGATCGCTGACCCACTCCGCGACGTTGCCCGCCAGATCGACGAACCCGTCCGGGGTACGGCCGGCCGGAAACGAATCGACCGGCGCGAGCTCGGCGAAGCCGTCGCTGGCGTCGGTCACGTCCCAGCCCAACCGTCCGTGATTCGCGGCCCGAGAGTTGTAGAGATTGCCCCATGGATAGACGCGGCCGTCGACGCCGCGCGCCGCCCGCTCCCACTCGGCCTCGGTCGGAAGCCGTCCGCCCCGGTAGCGGCAGTACTCCTGCGCGTCTTCATAGGCCACGAGCGACACCGGGAACGTCGGTTTCGCGAAGCGCCGGGCCCCGGCGTCGTAGTTCTGCGCCCTGCAGCGCCGCACCGCGACGCAGCGCTGATACTGCTCGACCGTGACCTCCGTACGATCGAGCCAGTAGGACGATAGAGTCACGAAGTGGCGCGCCAGCTCGTCGGCAAACAGTGTCTCGTTGCAGCGGTGCGCGAGCGGCTCCCGCCCGCAGCGCGCGACGGCATCGACGACGTCGCCGGGCGTCGAGCCCATCGTGAAGCGCCCGGCGGCGACGCGAATCGAAGCCGGCCCGGGCGTCCTGAGCGTGACTACGCCGCCCGTCAGCGCGCGCTCCGCGGGGGAGACCGAGCCGCTGGCGTCCGCGGCCAGCCGGGCGAACGCCGCGGAGGGGCGCGGCAAAGCGAGCAAGAGGCCCAGAACCGCCGCCAACGCGGCGGGCAGCAGGCTCTGCACGCGGACCACCATCACTCGCTACTCTTGTCACCTGCTCCGCGCGGAGCAAGCTGAAAAGGGCGCCGGCGTCCCGTGCTTTCGCTACCGATTCACCAGAAGACCAGCTTCGTGCTCGTGCACCCGCACTACCCGGAAAACGTGGGCGCGGCCGCGCGCGCGATCAAGACCATGGGCTTCACTCAGCTGACGCTGGTCAAGCCGGGGCGGCTCGCCGTGCCCGAGCACGAGATGGCGCGCAAAATGGCGGTCAAGTCGCTCGACGTGCTCGACGCGGCGCGCCGGGTGAAGACGCTCGCCGACGCCGTCGTCGGCGTCGATTGGGTGCTGGGCACGACCTCGCGGCGCGGCGTCAGCGGCGTGCTGGTGCCGCGCGTGGCCGCGGCGCGCGCGATCGCGCTCGCCTCGGCCGATCGCGCGATCGCGATCGTATTCGGCAACGAGAAGACCGGCCTCGGCGCGGAAGAGCTCGCGCTGTGCAAGAATCTGCTCCGGATCCCGATCGCCGCCGACCAACCGTCGATCAACCTCGCGCAAGCCGCCCAGCTCGTGGCCTGGGAGCTGTTCGAGGCGGCGCTCGATCACAAGGAAAGATGATTCAATCGTGGGATCGAACATGCCGGTGATTGACCTGCGCTCCGATACGGTGACGCGACCGACGCCGGAGATGCGCCGGGCGATGGCGGCGGCCGAGGTCGGCGACGACGTTTACGGCGAGGACCCGAGCGTGCGTGCGCTCGAAGAACGGGTGGCGGATCTGCTCGGCAAGGAGCGCGCGCTGTTCGTACCCTCGGGCACCATGAGCAACCAGATCGCGCTGCTCGTCCACACGCGCCCGGGCGACGAAGTCGTGATCGGTGAAGGCGCGCACTGCGCCTGGTACGAGTCGGGCGCGGGTGCCGCGCTGGCCGGCGTACAGTTCGCGATCGCGGGCTCCGGAGGGCTGTTCGACGCCGGTGCGCTCGACGCCGCGGTCAAGCCGCGCGCCTATTACCATCCGCGCACGTCGCTGGTTTGCGTGGAAAACACCCACAACCGCAGCGGCGGCCGCCTGTTTCCGCTGCCGCTGGTGAAGGAAGTGGCCGAGCGCGCGCGGCGCCACGAGCTCGCGCTGCATCTCGACGGCGCGCGGCTCTGGAACGCGCGTGCGGCGACCGGAATCTCGGAGCGCGAATGGGCGGCGCCGTTCGACACCGTGAACGTGTGTTTCTCGAAAGGGCTCGGCGCGCCGGTAGGTTCGGCGCTCGCGGGATCGGGCCCGCTGATCCAGGCCGCGCACCGCTTCCGGAAAATGCTGGGCGGCGGTATGCGTCAGGCCGGCATCCTGGCCAGCGCCGCGCTGTTCGCGCTCGAGCACCATCGCGAACGGCTGGTCGAAGATCACCGCGCGGCGCACGCCTTCGCGGAGATCGTCGCCGGCGCGCGCGGTGCCAAGGTCGATCTCGCGAACGTGGAGACCAACATCGTCGCGATCCGTCTCGAGCGCGCCGCGGCAGACAGCGTCGCGCGTTCGGCGCAAGCCGCGGGCGTGCTGCTGAACACCACCGGACCGGCTTCGCTGCGGGCGGTCACTCACCTCGACGTGAGCTTCGAGCAAGCCGTGCTGGCGGCGCACAAGCTGGCCGCGGCGATCGAGAGCGCAGCTTGAGCTTTCGCTCTGCGCTGCTCGGGGCCGCGCTCTTGACCGGTGCCTGCGCGGCCAGCTTGCCCGCGCCGTATCAGCGCGCGCGGGCCGCGGCCGAGCGTTCCTACGCCGCCGGCCGCTACGACGAAGCCGCCGCGCACTGGCTCGACGCGGCCAAGGCCGCGGCGCGCCGCTACGACCGCGAGGAGGCTCGCTACCGAGCCGCCGCGGCGTTTCGGCGAGCGCGGCGCGACGCGCAAGCCGAAGCGATTTACCGGGAGCTGGCTGCGAAGAGCTCCGGCGAACGCTCGGCGCGGGCGGCTTTCGACCTGGCGACGCTTTCGATCGAGCGCGGCGTGCTCGAACGCGGCCACGAGCTGCTGAGGCAGGCGATCTTGCGCCATCCGGGTTCGGGTGTGGCGCGCCTGGCGCTCGACCGATACCTCGACTTCGTGCGTGAGCGCGGAGGCTCCCGGGCCGTCCTTGCCTGGCTCGACACTGCGAAAAAAGAGCTCGGTCACAGCGAGCTCGCCGAAGCGCTCGGCTATCAGCGGGCGCGCGAGCTCGAAGCGACCGAAGAGCTCGTGTCGGCACGCGATGCCTACCTCGAGAGCGCGCGCCGCTTTCCCTACCCGCGCGGCGCGTACTGGGACGACGCGCTGTTTCGCGCGTCGCTGATCGACGAACGCCTGGGACGCTATCACGAGGCGATCGCCGATCTGCGGCGGCTACTCGCCGAGCGCGAGTCGGCACACCTTCAGGGCAGCTATCAGCGACCGCGCTACGCGCCCGCGCAGTACCGCATCGCCGAGCTCTACCGCGACCGGCTGAACGATCCGGCGGCGGCGCGCCGCGAATTTCGCCGCGTGTTCAACGAGCACGAAACGAGCGTGCTGCGCGACGACGCGCTCTGGAACGAGGCGCTACTCGCCGCGCGGGCGGGCGACCGGCGCGCGAGCTGCGACGCGCTCGCGCTGCTGACACGCGACCTCGGCGAGTCGCGCTACGCGCCCTGCGCGCCGGCTTTGTGTCCTGGCTTGAAAGCGCCCGAAGGCCGCCGCTGCCACGCCTACATCGAGCAGCAGCTGCGCGAGTCCTACTCGTCGTCGTCTTCGAGGTAGTCGTCGTCGTCCTCGTCGGTGTCGAGGTCGTCGTCTTCCTCGTCGACCTCGTCGTCGTCGTCGTCGTCGTCGGACTCGCCCTCTTCGTCCTCGTCGCCTTCGCTCTTTTCGTCGGTCTTGAGGTCGATCCCCACTTCACCGAGCTGGGTTTCGAGCAGCTCCATCAGCTCGTCGACGTCGTCGCCGCTCCATTCGTCCAGTACGTCGGTCAGAAACTCGAAGAAGTCTCCGTTGTCGAGCCGGCGCTCGATTTCCTCGACCTGTTCCTCGTTGAACGCCTCGAGGACGTCCTCACGGAGGGACTCGGTATCCCCTTCTTCGATGGCCTCTTGTGCCGAGAGCCGGATTTGGCGGACGGCACGCCTGTCGAGGTGAATATCCATCGGCTTGGTTCTTGTTGCGACGGCCGTTTTCGGCCCGCCTCGCCTTTAAGCGGAGGCCCCGCGCCGAGTCAAGACTGCTCGCGACGCTGGCGTTTCAGAGCCAGGGAGGATTACACGAAAAGAGCATGTACCCCGCCTCGGCCGCGCTGAGAGGCCCCATGTCGCACGGCGTCGTCGGCGCCGCCCTGCCGCGCGCGCGAAGCGGGCTCCGGCTCGGGGTGGCGTTGGGCGCCGCCGTGATTCTGCTCAGTGGCTCGCGGCGGGCCATGGCCCAGGATGAAGCCCCCGCGCCACCGCCCATCAACGTTCACTTCCTGCAATACGGAGTGGCGCTGGCTGCCGAAAGCGTGGCCTCCGCCGGAGACGTCTGCCCGAAGGGAGCGACCGCACCGTGCATCCTGGGGTCGGGAGGAGGGCTTGCGGTTCGGGTGGGCTTTCGATCGCGCGGACCCTGGTATGTCGGCGGCGCGTACGAATTCAGCCGCCAGGATTCGGCCAATTTGCTCAGGCTTGCGATTTTGCAACAGCTCCGCGCCGAAACGCGCTTCTATTTCGATAAGGCGCAGCGGCTGACCCCCTACTGGGGGGCTGGCCTAGGCGCGGCGCTTTATGGGGACGAATGGGGCACCGAAACCGGCGGCGTGACGACCTTCATCGGAGGCGGGCTCGAGTTTCAAATCACACAATCGACGGTCATCGGCGCGGCGCTCTACTACCGCCCCCTGCTGCTGCGCGGCTGGTTCGACGCGGCGGGACAGCGCCGAGCCGACCAATTCTTGGGGTTCGGGTTGGCTCACCTGGTAGCCTTGGAGCTGGTCATGGAGCTCCGCGACCCGCTGGCCCGATGGTAAGAGGACCCCTTGACTCGGTGGTGCATGCAGGCTCCCCTTCAGCGTCGTGAGGTGTGATCGGTGCGGTCGGGTAAACCCTGACCACCTCAAGTTTTGCCAGGATTGCGGTAATCGCCTGAGCGCCGGTCCTCGCGTCGTAGAAGCGACGCCGCCTCGGGGAATTCCCGCAGTACCGAATCCCGCGTTCGCGGTGACGGCACCGGTGGAAGTCGCGCAAGCAGCCAACACCTCGGCCGAAAGGCCGAGTCCTTCCGGTCGGTCGCGACCACCAGCGCCCAACTTCGATTTCGGCCCGCGCGCCGCGACACCCATGCACGAAGAAACGTGCGCTCGGTGCCAGACTGCGAACCCACCCGGCAGCCGTTTCTGCGCGGCCTGCGGTGCACCGCTCACGGCCGCCGCTTCCGCCAACGCGCCTCGCATGCCCGGGTCGCAGCCGCCACCGCCGCTTCCCGCGGGCGTGGTCGCTGCGCCGGTCGTCGCGATCGCCCCGCCCGCCCCTCCCACGACCGAACGCCTGGTTTGCCCGCGCTGCCGCGGCACCAACGCCTCGGACATGCGCTACTGCCAGTACTGTGGCGCGCGGATCGAGGCGGCGGTGGCCCCCGTTCTTTATCCGCACCACGCCGGAGCGCAATCGGACACCGGGCCCGAATCGCCGCGCGCCCGCGCCCGCAGCCAGCCCCCACCGCGCCCGGCAGAGCCGGATCTCCAGCACTACGGGGCGCCCGGCGCCGGACCCGGACCCTTCGCTCACCTCGTGGTGATCGCCCAGGACGGCAGCCCGGGCCGGGAATACCCCTTGGTTGGCGACCAGACCGATATCGGGCGCGAGGAAGGCTCGATCACGCTGCCCAACGACCCCTACGTGTCGCCAAGGCACTGCCGGATCGTCCGGAAGAGCGGCCGTTTTTACGTAAGGGACTTGGATTCCGTCAACGGTGTCTATGTGCGCTTGCGCGAGCCCAAAAACCTGGAACACGCCGACTTGGTGTTGGTGGGGCTTGAAGTGTTAAGGTTCGAGGTCGTGAGCGACGCGGAAAAGGCGCTCGGCCCGGCAGTGGAACGCGGCACCCAGCTTTTCGGCTCCCCGGCCTCGTCGCGATATGCGCGCCTCGGGCAGCGCACCGTGGAGGGGGTCGCGCGCGACGTGTTCTATCTGTCGCGCGAGGAAACCGTCATCGGGCGCGAATCCGGTGACATCGTTTTCACGGGCGACCCGTTCATGAGCCGGCGGCACGCGGCGATCACTCGCGACCCCCGCGACAACAGCTTCATCCTGCGCGACCTCGGTTCGTCGAACGGGACTTACCTGAAGATACGCGGTGAGATCGAGCTCCGATCCGGCGACCACGTGCGGATCGGTCAGCACCTCTTCCGGCTCGACATCGACCCCAGCGGGCACAACTGATGAGCGACGCACCGAACGACGCTTCATCCGAGCAGCAGCGCGGGCAGATCCTGCTGCACGTATTCGGTCGCACCGACGTGGGGCAGATCCGGGAGCACAACGAGGACAACTTCCTGGTCGCGGACCTGACCCGCAAGAGCCGGAGCCTGATGGAGCCCGACCGGCGTCAGACCGTCGGCCGGCGCGGCACGGTGCTGGGCGTTTGCGACGGCATGGGGGGCGCCGCAGCGGGCGAAGTCGCCAGCCAGCTCGCAGTCGACATCATTTACGAAAAGCTTGCGCAAGGTGACCCCCCGGCGCACAGGGACGAGCTGGCGCGCCGCCTGGTTTTCGCGGTCGAAGAGGCCGGCGTGCGCATTTTCAACGAAGCGCGCGCCGATCGAACGCGCCGCGGCATGGGAACCACCGCAACCATCGCCGCCCTGATGGACGAGCGGCTTTTCGTGGCCCAGGTCGGTGACAGCCGCGCCTACATCCTGCGCAACGGACAGCTGGTGCAGGTGAGCCGCGACCAGTCCCTGGTGAACCAGCTGATCGAAGCGGGCCAGCTCACCGAGGAGGAAGCCGAGACCTTCGAGCACAACAACATCATCCTGCAGGCGCTCGGCACCTCGGAAACGGTCCAGGTCGATCTGACCTTCGCCGACCTGCGTCGTGGGGACGTACTGCTGCTGTGCTCGGACGGGCTCAGCGGCATGATCCGCAGCGACGAGATGAAAGAAGTGCTGCTCAGCGTCCCGGACCCGCTCGAGGCCTGCAAGGTGCTGACCGAGCGCGCCAACATGGCGGGCGGTCACGACAATATCACCGTGATCGTCGCGCACTTCGACGGCGATTGGCTGACCGAAATCAGTGCCGAGGACGAGCCGCTCAAGTATCGGAAGTACGCGCTGCCCGAGGTCAATCCGGAGGCGACCGTGCGTTCGCTCCCGATGAACCCGCAGGAGGTGCAGACGGCGCCTCCGAGCGAAGAAGCGCGGCGAGAATCGCGGCGTCTCAAGGTCGGACACACGATGGTCGGGCTCGCCAACCCGCTTGCCGGAGTGGAGCTTCCGCAGCAGCCGGCCGCGGTCGCCGGGGCCCTGCCCCCGTCGCCGAACTACAGCCCCGACGACGATCCGGTGCAGATACCGACGACCGGCCTTTCGCCGGGCCTGGTCGGCGCGATGGTGGTGGGGGCCATGCTGCTGGTTGCGGTCACCGGGTACTTGGTACTTCGGTAAATGCGCTCCCCGCTGCGGCGGATCCTGTGGATCGTGCCGACGCTGGCGGCGATCTCGGTCGTCGCTTTCTGGGTGCTGACCCGCTCGCTCGGCCCCCCCGCGGCGCTCGAGCTCGGCCCCAGTGCGCGGGCGCGCCTCGCCCAGCTGCCGCGCTTCATCAATCCCAACCCCCGCACCGTGCGCGACCGCGCGCGCGAAGCCACCGAAGCCGTTGCGGAAGGCGGCGCTGCCGCGGAGTCGGCGCGGGCAGAGCTGGCCCGGCTCGGCGGAGCTGCCCTGCCCCACGTCCTGCCGAGGCTCGACACCCTGCGCCCCGCCGGCCGGGTCCGCGTGGCCCAGGCGCTGCGCCCGGTCGCGCGCCGCATGGGCGTGGGGAGCGCCGCCGAGCTCGACAGCGCCGAGGCCGCGGTCGTGTTCTGGACGCGGTTCTGGCAAGACCGCGCGATCGATTTCCGGCCCGCGGTGATGCGACGCCTGGTGCGGCGAGCCATCGAACGCTCGACCGATCTGCGCGGCGAGGACGTGCGCGAGCTGGATACCTACGCATTGCCGGAGCTGATCGCCGCGCTCGACGCGGCGCGCGGGGCGGCCGCGCTCCCCGTCGCACGCCGGCTCTCGCAGCTGTTGTCGCACGTCACCGGCCTGCCCTGGGCGATCGAGGAGAACACCTCGCTCGAGCAATCGCGGGCGCTGGTCGTGCGCTGGCAGACCTGGTGGACGCTGAACCAGTCGGATTACGTCGATTTCGACGGTCCCGAGCGCGCGCTCGCGATGGTCACGGAAACGCAGTACGGAAAGTGGGCCACCGAGGCGGGACGCACGCGCTTCGGCACGACCGCCAGCGGGGAGCCGGTGCTTGACGTGCTGCTCGATCGCGCCGGCGTCACGCTGCGGCTGCTCGCGAGCGCGTGGGTCGGAGGCTATGCCGCCGGTATCGGGCTCGGCCTGCTGGCCGCGGGCTTGCGCAAGAGTCCCTGGTCTTTGGCGGCTCCGCGGCGCTGGCAAAAACGCGCGCTTGCGCTGCTCGTGGTCGCGTTTGCCGCGCTGCCGAGCGCGGTTCTGGCCAGCGCCTTCGCCCCCGCGAGCAGCCCGGCTCACCCGTTTCGCGCCGCCTGGATCATGGCCGCGATCGCCGGGGCGATCGTCGCGCGCTACCAGGAAAGCGCGAGCCGCGAGGCGCTGCGCCGTGAAACGACGCGAACCTTGCTGGCATACGGCGCCTCGGATCTCCGGGCGGCGCTGCGGACGTTCCGCAGCGCGGGCTCGAGCGCGGTCTCGCTGCTAGGCGTCGATCTTCCGGCGCTGTTGACCGCGGCGTTCGTGGTCGAGCGCTGTTTCGGCCTGCGCGGACTGTCCGAGCCCACGCTGGAGGCGATCCTGGTGGGAGACGTCGCCTGGTTGATGGCACTGGTGGTCGCGACGACGCTGTTCGGGGCACTGGCGCAGATCGTCAGCGACGCGCTGCTGATGCGGCTCGATCCGCGAGTCGCCGTGGCCGCCGCGTTGAAGCGCGGAGTCCCCGAGTGAATCCCGCCCTTGCCACGGAAGCCGGCTCCGCCTTCGGTCGCATGCTGTCCGGGGCCGTGATCACGCTGCCGATGGTGGCCGCGGCCATGGCGCTGACCTTGTTGATCGGGGTCGCGCTCGGCGCGCTGGCCGGGAGCGGATCGCTCTTTGCCGAGGCGGTCGTCGCGCGGCTAGCCGAGCTGTCGAGCGCGCTGCCGCCGCTTTTGATCGTGGGACTCTTGCATGCAGGACGACTGCTGCCGGCGGCCGTCGGCGTCGCCGTCGTGCTCGGTGTGGCGCGCGGCATCGAGCTCGCGCGTCTGGTGCGCGGGGAGATGTCGCGCGTCGGGGCCGAGGACTTCGTGAGCGCAGCCCGCGCGCTCGGCTTGAGTCGACTTCGACTGCTGCAGAGCCACGTGCTGCCACACGCTTTCGCTCCGGTGCTGACGAGCGCATCCCTGACCGCCGCCGCGACGGTAGCTCTCGACGCGGCGCTCGGGCTGTTCGGCCTCGGCAGCACGGCGAGTTGGGGTGGTCAAATTGCCGCCGGAGTGACCCGGGGCGCGCTCCCCGACATCGTCTGGCCGTCGCTCGCCGCGCTGCTGACGACCGGGGCATTTTTTGCACTTGCGGAAGCCCTTTCCGAAGCGGCTTGCGCGCGGCGCCGGGGAGCACCATGACCGCGGATACAATCCGTTCTGGTAGCGGCCCCGACAGGTAGTAAGTAAATAGGGAAACGAAATGGCGCTTTTGGCCGTCAACGAGCAAAACTTCGAGCGCGAGGTGCTGATGAGCGAGCTGCCCGTGCTGCTCGAGTTCGGCGCCGAGTGGTGCGGGCCCTGCAAGGTCGTCGCGCCCGAGCTCGAGGCGCTCGCGAGCGAGCTCGACGGCAAGGCCAAGATCGTCAGCGTCGACATCGACCGCTCGCCGCTCCTGGCACGGGAGCTCGGCGTTCAGTCGGTGCCGACCTTCGTCGTTTTTCACCAGGGCCGCCCGGTGAATGGCAAGGTCGGCGCGCTGCGCCGGGCCCAGCTGCGCGACCTGCTCGAACCGCTTTTGCCGCGGGCGGCCGGTGCGCTCAAACCGCAGGAGGTCGCCGCGCTGCAGCAACAGGGCCGCATCAGCCTGGTCGACACGCGCGAGGAGCCGGTTTACCGGCGCTCGCGGATCCGCGGCGCCGTGAATCTCCCGCTCGACCAGATCGAATCGCGACTCGCCGAGCTTCACATGCTGCCGTCGCCGCCCGTGCTCTACTGTCGCGCCGGCGACAAGACCAAGGATCTCGCCGCGCGCCTCGCCGAGCAGGGCATGCCGGTCGCTTTTCTCGAGGGCGGCGTGCTCGGCTGGGAAGCGTCGGGCTTCGAGCTCGAGCGCCCGGACTGAGATATCAGTCCGCGCTCCGGTCTTCGTAGGCGCGGAGCGCCGCCGCGATCACCTCGCGTACCGGTACCGCAGCGCCCTCGGCGGCGCGAGCGCACGCGTCGAACTCCGGTTTCACCTGGGGCGGACCCCACGGCCCGCTGCTGACCTTGACCGGTATCGGCCCGTAGGGCGTCGTCACCTCGAGGGTCTCGCGCGGCCGCTCGGTGCGCACGGCGGCAATCCTCCGCACGCCGATGGTGCTTGTCTCGCGCAGCAAGACGCCGGTCACGGCGTCGGCGAATGGAGCCCCGCACAGCGCGGAGAGCGTCAGGCCGGGGCGCCCCTTTTTCATGGTCACCGGAGCAGCCCAGGCATCCAGCGCACCGGCCGCCAGCAGGGCCCGAATCGCGTGCGCGGCGAGCTCGCCGCTCATGTCGTCGACGTTCGCCTCGAGCACGACGTGGCTCCCGGTCGTTGCCTCGTCGGCCGCGGCTTCTCCCAGAATCACGCGTAGCGCGTTCGGCCGGTCGGGCAGCTCCCGCGCTCCCCCTCCCCACCCGATGTGCTCGGGCGCGAGCGCGGGCCAGCGCTCGAAGCGCTTGGCCACCGTAGCGACGATCGCCGCACCGGTCGGCGTCGTGAGCTCGGCCTCGATCCCGGCATCGTAGGTCGGCACGCCACGCAAACACTCCACCGTGGCGGGGGCGGGCAGCGGTAAGATCCCGTGCCGGCACTCGACGAAGCCCTTGCCCATCGGCAGCGGCGAGGCCACGACCTCCGCTCCGAGGTAGGCGAAACCGGCCGAGGCACCGACGATGTCGACGATCGCGTCGACCGCTCCGACCTCGTGAAAGTGCACGTCCTCGAGCGGGATCCGATGCACGGCGCTCTCGGCGGTCGCAAGATGGCGGAAGATACGCCGCGCCAGATCGCGCACCGTGGGATCGAGCTCGGCTTCGGCGAGCAAAAAGTCTATCTGGCCGTAGCTGCGCTCGCGCGACGACTTGCCGAGCACGACGTCGAAGCGCGTGACTCCGATCGCGCCCGCAAGGGCTCGCGACAGCACCAGTCGATAACCCGAGATTGGCAGCGCGCTCACGGCGCCTTCCACGACCTCGAACGGAACCCCCAGATCGACCAGCGCCGCGATCGTCATGTCGCCGGCGATCCCGCTGAACGTGTCGAGAAATAGCGTTTTTCCGATGCCCGCGCCGCGCGTCAGCGGCTCGCGATGGCCTTCGGGATCCCCGAGCAAGTCGTGCTCGTGGTGACGATGGTCGTGGTCGTGGTGATGGTCGTGGTCGTGATGATGGTCGTGATCGTGGTCGTGGTCGTGATCGTGGTGATGATGTTCGTGGCGATGAGCGCGGGACGGCTTCGCCTTGGCGGCCCGCTTCTGGGCTCGGCGCGGCCGTTTGGCTTTTGCGCGGCGCTTCGTCACTCGCTCGCTCCGCGGCGCCGGTCGTTGAGAATTCGCGCCACTACCATCGCGGCTCCGAAACCGTTGTCGATGTTGACGACGGCGATCCCGGAAGCGCATCCCGTGAGCATTCCGAACAGCGCGGTGAGGCCACCGAGGGCGACGCCGTAGCCGACCGACGTCGGCACCGCGACCACCGGCGCACCGACGAGTCCGCCCACTACGCTGGGAAGCGCGCCCTCCATGCCCGCCACGACGATCACCGCCGGCGCTTTGGTCAAGCTCGGGAGGTCGCCGATGATGCGGTGAATTCCGGCCACCCCGACATCGAAAATCCGCACGGCGGGGAGCCCGAACATGCGCAGCGTCTCGAAGGCCTCCTCCGCGACGGGAATGTCGCTGGTCCCGGCCGTGACCACCGCGACCGGCTCGAGTGCGGCGAGCTCGATCGGCCGATGCTCGTAGCTGGCGACCCGCGCCACCGCCGAATACACGACGCCGGGCAGCGCCGCCGTGAGCTCGGCCGCCTTGTCCTCGCTGAGCCGGGTGACGAGAACGTTCTGCCCGGCCAAGACGAGCTGCTTGGCGATGCCGACGATCTGCTCGGCGGTCTTGCTCTCTCCGAGCACCACTTCCGGCATACCCATTCGCAGCGCTCGGTGGTGATCGACCCGAGCAAAACCGAGATCGGCAAACGGAAGGCTCTTCAGCTCCTCCAGCGCCAATTCCGGCGTCGCTGCTCCCGACGCAACGCGATCGAGCAGGGCGCGCAGGCGTTTTGCATCCACGAAAGTTCGAGCCTAGTACTACACTCCGCCCCGTGCCAGCACCCGCGGCGCCGCTGATCGGTTTCATTCTCGGCGTCGTTTTCGCCTGGGGGGCGAGCGACGAGCTCGGGAAGACCGCGGGGCGGGTCGAGGGGAACCGTGCCCTGGTAGTGGCGACCTTGTTCAGCCTGCTGGTTTTCGCGCCGATCTCGGCCTATTTCCTGGCCTTCGCGCCCGACTGGTCTTACGCGTATCTGGTAGACAGTCAGCGTTTGCCGAGCGCGGTCGATCTCGGCCTGGTATTGATCGACGCGGTCAGCGTGCCTGCCGGCTTCGCGCTCGCAGCGCGCGCTGCGAGCTCGCGTGACGTCGCGCAGCTCTTGCGGCTGGCCGCGGCGCCGGCCTTGCTCGCCACGGCGTTCTTGCTCGCGGTCGCGCCGCGCCTCGCCGTGGCGGGGAGCCACGCTCAATACCACGGCGACTTCGGCACGCGCTCGATCGCCGGGAGCCCCATCGGCTATGCCTTGCTCTGGATGAGCGCCGTGCTGGTGGGCGGCGTGGTCTGGACGCTCCACTCGTTGCGCAGGTTGGGACGCCTGACGTAGCGGTTGACGGG